>JACCDG010245065.1_pt1 | contig 56996 bp, 83 predicted proteins | sample 7442471 | NCBI WGS metagenome assembly JACCDG01 (sample SAMN15323444, study PRJNA562643) | freshwater metagenome | isolation source: river surface water | place: USA:Blue River Watershed | collected 2017-08-17 | reverse complement strand
CAGGTGCTGGTTACGACTCCAGCGTAGCCTTTTCGTAGCTACCGCAAGCAAGAGAACGCCTTGACTTCGACTGCTTAGGTCATGGGGCGGGACACCCACCTCTGTCTCTCCAGAGTGTCACCGATTGTCTAACAAGAAGAACCCCATAGCGGTTAAGGCCATCAACATCTACTCGCTGCGTCTGCACGAACTCCCCGCCGTTCTATGGGGGCCGTGGCCTGAATTGGAGCGTCGGCTCCGAACTGTCCCGTGCAGCATCCGCTTTCGTTGTTGTTAGGTGTCGCTCAGCCTATCCACTCAAGAGGCAGGGGTGATCTGTCCACACTGCCTATGTAAGAGCCACCGTTTGTAGGCGTTTCTACGGTTGCGACTTTATCTTACGCTGTCACCATCTCATCAGCAATAAGCTTATCAGCAATGTTCCACAGTTCTGTGTTGATACGCACAGCTTCCTTGATGGAGTTGACAGGCCGAGCCTTACGCATCACACCTTCAGGGTGCTTGTCAGTGATCGAACGAATCATTGCATTGCCACGAATCACACCTTCTTGAATGCGGTTGAACACAGTCCATGCATCATAGCCTTCGTCACCGTTACGGCGTACATTCATCACATCCTTGACCGTCTGTGCCACAGCATAGGCACCCTTCGGTTGACCTGTGTAGTCATCCCAACGGGTAGCAACACCAGCAATAGCCATGTCATGCACATCACCAACAGACAACGACACACCACGCATCCTGTCAATGCGACCCATCAGGTCAGGCAATGTAGCCACAGTGTTGCGAAGCATCTCTTCGAAGCCTGTCAACGCTTTGCTGTGATAGATGCGAGACTGAAAGCCATCACCTGCAACGATGCCATTGGAGCAGATGAAACGGAATGCACCAGCAAACAGCTTCACCGATCCTGTGCCATCGTGAGAGTTGTACAAAATAATCTCAGGACGAATGTCACCTGTCTCAGCAATGTCGGTGGTCTTGCTGAACGCCACCATGTGAGCAGCGTGGTCAGGGGTAGCCTTGCGGCTACGCTTTTGTGCAGCCTGTGTTGGCAGGTAGCCATAGTCTGCCATGATGGGCAGCACATCGCTTGTGTTGAGGGATACGTAGCGATCACTCAAACGCTCTGCCTTGGTGACGCTGAATGCGGCAGGGGCACGATGTTGAATCTGTTCCAGTGTGAGAGCAGAGTTGTCGATGTTGCGAGAGAAGATGACGTGAGCCATGATGTTTCCTTTGTAGGTTTGCCTTGCGGCTGAAGTGTGGCAACATTGCCGAGTTGGGCCTTCAGTGTAAAGGCTTTCCAGATGGCTTGTCAAATAAACCATCCAGAAAACCCTACAAAGTGTCGGGCTTTGCTTTCTTCACAAGCGGTACAACCTCTGCCCATGCTTGCAAATGTATTACTTGATCTTTCAAGTTCAGACAATAGCTGTACATGCCATCGATGTGGTCAAAAAACAACACCTCGTCAATGCCTGTGCCTTCCATCCACGGTAGCTTGATGTAGCTACGTGGCTTCACCTTGTACAGTTCACGCAGTGGCAGTTGATCGTAGTCTGTGATGTCAATCTCGCTTACCATATTTCATTTCCCTTTCAATGTCACGTTGCAAAGCAACACCACCATCGATGTAGCCTTGCTTGTATTGTTGTGCTTCGAAGCTTGTGTCAGGTGTGAACATCTTCGATGGTGGCAACCCTCGCAAACCATGTGCATGACCAACACTGTACGGAATTGTTCGGGTCATTCCTCCCTCACCTTCACCAATGCATCAGCAATCTTGTATGCATAGCGGCTAAGCTCAAGTGGATCTGACACAGCCACACCACTGGCAAGAACACCCTTGATAATCTCTAGCGAGAATGTGTCACGCAGGGTAGGCTCTGCCTTCTCAGCGAATGAGGGACGGCCTCGTGATCGGGTGGTTTTCTCTGTTGTTTCGATTGCGTCTGTCATATTTTTCCTTTGTAGAAGATGTGATTGTTGATTGTGCCAATCCTGTCCAGTGACTTACGCCAGATAGGTTTGACCTTCTTCGTGTGGTAGTGGGTTGCACCACCTGTGAAGTCTTCCAGCACACCAGCCATAGCCTGTGTTGCTATGTCGTATGCTGTGTTGATGTTGCCTGTGATGGGCTTGATGCGTCCCTTTGCTGTGTTTGTCCAGCTAAACTGCTTCGGTGCATACACTGTGTCACAGATGGTTTTGTCCTGTTGCTTAGCCCTGTTCAATGTGACCAGTGCCACAGCTTGCATGCCTTCGACACCCTCACCTCGTGCTTCATGGTAGATGTTCTTGAACATGCACTTCCACTCCGATGCCGCCTCGTTAGATGGGGCAGGAGCATGGTCGCATGACGCTGTGCTGAACAGCAAAGCACCACAGAACACGGCGATGGGGATGTGTCGGGCTATGCTCATAGCGGTGCATCCTCGTGGTTAGCTGGGTTGAATGGTGGCCGCTTGCCATTGGGACGGTCAAGCGGGTTTGGAAATGCCGGGAACGGCCATACATCAGAAGCCATACTCATACCTCTGGTAAGAACGAATCTTGCTGTCACGGTTGCTACGCTTCTCAACAAACTTGACACGGGTATCTCGTTCGTTCAGTGCTAAGCACAGTGTGGTCAGGTCACAGTCTTCTTCAAGGTAGGCATAGTCGCCACGCTGATAGCTGTACCGTGTGATCTTGTCGGCAATGCCGAGGTTGACTAGAACGTCACGGCGCACCTTGCCCCATGAGTGTGATGGGTCTGAGTAGACCGTGATGGTGAATGTTTTGCTCATGTTGTCACCAGTGCATTGTTGTTGATGGTCAAGCCTTCGCATGTCACCGACACGATGGTGTCTTTGTTGACACAGCGATACCCTGCGGTGTGCATATCAAACAACACAAGATACTTGTCTGTGTTGACTGTGCTAACACCACCCTTCAAGTGTTTGGTAACACCGATACGTCCATTCAGGTTTCGCACTGTGCCATCTTTCTTAATGAAGTTGACGGTGATGAACTTGCCCTTGCTTTGGGCGATGAAGTCTGAGATTTTCATTTGTTTTCCTACGGAATAGATGCGATAGTGCATCGGTAATGACCCTCAGTGAAGGCCATTACAGGACACTAGCTACGTGAGCCGAAGACGACTACCACCATGAGTCGTAGTACACAGCCTTGCCATCAGCCAGTGCCTCTCTTGCTTTAGCAATGAAGCTGGCAACGCTTTCGAGATCTTCGGGGTAGATGGTTTGCTCACCGAAGAAGAACCCGTTGATGGGTACAAGCTTGTTGTTGCCTGTGTCCATCTCAAGGCGGTCAAGATCTTTCGCATCAAGGCGAACGGTGTTGCAATTGAACGACACAGCAGTGCCACCTTTGAGGCGGTAGAGGTCTTCCATCCAGCCATGCAAAGCATTGAATTTGCGCCAATAGAATAGCTCTGTCGATTCAAACAATGGGTGAACATCGTTTTCATCGTAGCGTTTCAGGTCAACTACGTTGTCACCAGCATCCTTCGCAGACACTGTGAATGCATACATGTCGAGTCCCATGATTGTTCCTTTCAGGAAAGTTGCTCTTGGATAATGTAAGTCGATGCCGCCAGTGCATCTTTGATGGAATCAACAGCCCAGCCAGTGTATGTCTGCCCTTCGCTGTCGAAGAACAGTTCATATACCTGTGCTGTCTGGTCAAACTGCGCCCAGATTTCGATGCCGTTTTTCTTGGTGATTAAACGCATGATGTTTCCTTTCAGGAAGTCAACAACAAATCTTTCAGGAATGGTATTGCAAACCCTGTCAGGTTTGACAACTCACGAAGTGTCATGTTCGGGTTGTTATCGTAGATACGTTTAATGTCTTCAATGGTAAGCCCATTGATCGAACGCTTCAAAGTGTAAGCCATTGTGTTTCCTTTAAAGGACGACTCGACAGTGAGTCAGTAACGCTACTGCATTATCAATAGCGTTACAAAGCACTGTCAATTCCAGACGTTGATGTGAGAACGTTTGTTCTCTGTTACAGTCAGTGCCACAAGACGACCTGTCTTGCATGGATGCTCACCATACAAGTGGACGAAGGTGTCGTACTTGTAGGGGTTGTAGGTGATGGGTGTGCCAATGGTGGTGACACGATCAATGGTGATCAGGTCAGTGCCTGTTTCGTCCCATTGCCCAACAACACCAGCATGTACATTCTTTTTACGTTCACGAAGGACACGCTGACGACCTGCTTCGGACACCTTGAACACCCCATCGAACAACAACACATCATCACGATGTGCCACGACACGGCCCTTGTTCGGGCCTTCCAGTGCTTTAATGCTAAAGCATTTGCGATGCAGGTTGAAGTAGACGAAGACTTTCATGTGTGTTTCCTTTCAGGAAGCGTTAAGTTGTTGTTCAGATGGTTGCAACAGACTGGAACAGTCTACACCACCAGCATTGCAATGCTTGCCATATTCGCTGACATACATCAGTTGTGCAACGAAGGCTGTACCACGCTGTGCCACTTCGGTGATGGTGTAGACCTGTGCCGATGGATGGTCAGACAACACCACTTTGTCACCGACACGTGGTAAAGCTTTCAGCTTACGTGTCTGCAGTTGCTGATAATGTAGACGGGCATCATCACGGTCAAAACCAGAGCGTCTTGTTGTATACATTTGTTTCCTTTCAGGAAGGCTTGATATAAACCCTGTGACCCTGTGCCACAAGGCTTATGAAAGCCACATCATATAGCACCGACCCCGATGCCATGATGTGATTCCTATGCATATTTTCACCGCCATATGCTAGAGCAGGACAAGGATGTGACGTGCCTTGAATCACGCTGGCCTATAGCAACATCTGTCACATGTTGCCGACACCATAGGTGAATTGTTAAAGAGCCGGGTTTGTGTCGCCTCGATAGGCTGTACCCTGTCGCTGGTGTCGCATGTTGCATTGCTACACAGTAGCTTTGCCTCACACTAGCGCTTTGCTTTCATTGTGCAACCCGGCATCACCCGGCTTTTCTCATCACATGTCGCATTGCGTTGATTCCATTATGCAGACTTTGCAAAACCCCTGTCAAGTGTAGGGACTTTGCAAAGCCTCCCCCGAAGGGGAAGCGTTGTCTCATGCCGCTTGCAACATGAACACGGGCTTGGCTGTGTCAACGACAAAGCCTGTCATGTCTCGCTTGGCTTTGCCTTTGGCATACAGTGCCACAACAACACCCTTCGGGTCAATGTGACGTACATCGCTATCGTCACCACTGACCACATCCATACCCTTGAATGATGCAGGGATGCTTGCAACTGTACGGAAAACGACAGCGACTCGCATGCCATTTTCAACGGCTTTGTTGACGAATGGCTGAAAGCCAATGACACCGCTATACGAGAATGTCAGATCATAATTTGAAGGCAAAGCCTTCCTGTTCGCATCCTTGGTATAGTCGTAGAATTGCACTTCGGGGAAAGCATCGAAGATGCTTGCATACACTGTACCGTCAACATCGGTGAAACCTACGGTTTCCCAACGAATGTCCGATGTGCCATTCAATCGAATGAGCAGGGTTTGTGCGGCATTTTTCGCTTTCACTTTCAGTGAACGAATGTTCTTTGCAAGTTGTTGCATGAAAGTGTTACGCTCTTCGAAAAACCATACGGTTTTGTTGATGCGACCCTGTGCCACTGTTGACATCGCACCACGCCCTGCAGTGTACAAGCATGCATCACCACATTGTGCAATAGCGGCCATGCTACATGTATTCCACTTCGTGGATTTGAATGGTGCAAGGTAGAGGATGCCTGTCATGAAACCAAGGGTTTCACCCTTCACGGTTTTGGCATCGCTTGACACAGACAACAGATTTTTAGATTTGAACATGGTGTTTACCTTTGGTAAGTGACAGCGGGAATCGCCGTCGATGGGTTGAATTATACAGACCTTCGAATAGCCTTGTCAACTGTGGGGTTATTTGACAGCCTTCAATGCAACGAAGTTGCCACGCTTATATACGGTTGCAACGTCATAGCATGCGGCCCACTCTACTGCTTCACCAAAGGTGAAAGTGTAGTGGCGCTTTTTGAAACCTTGACCGATGACATAAAAGCCAAAGGCTTTTTTCAGTGCCAAGACAATTTCGTCTTGCATGATGTACAGGGCTGTGACAAGGGCTGTGATGCAGATAATAGCGTACATGATGTTTACCTTCGGTAATGTTAAGCGTTGACGAACTCTTCAGCTTCGCTGAGTGTATCGAATGAGGCAATGAAATTGCCTTCGTCATCATACACTGCCCATTCGGTAACTTCGTTACCGTTGAAGCCATCGGCGTGAATTTCAAGATTTTGCATTGTTTACCTTCGGTAATGTTGGCATGGCGATGTTGCCATGGCCTCAATTGTAGCGACCTTCAAAAAGCCCTGTCAAGGCTGGGGTTATTTAACCACAATCGGCGAAGGGTCTTTCTCATGTGCGCAGGCATTATGCAATGGGTAAGACGATGGGGTCGATAGCTTTTCTTTATTGAATACCGCCCTTCGATAGTACCCGGTGTGCTTAAAAAACAGGCACTAATCTGTCCCCAATTATTCTGATCACCGATATTTGATCAGTTTCCAGAATCGAAGATTCCCTATACGCATCAATGACTTACGCATGCATGGGTCAAATTGTACAGGCCCATGCGCTATACCCTATGTCATGATGTATACCTATGCATACACTGGCGCGGATCTGCGCAGGGCTGGGCGTATGCGTGGGCCAGTGGGGGGTGGGGCGCTAGTTGTATACAACACAGCCCACAGAAGGGCTTTTTTGACCTGTTAACCACAACACAAATTACACCACTCTATACACGCCATTGTCCACACACACAGGCTACACAGCCCCTACAATGCGTTACCATCTGCAACCAAGGGCTAGGTAGCTCCACCACACGATAGCCCCCTACAGGACCATTAAAGCGTTCCAGATAAAGCAGGCTATGCCGCTGCAGAAAATCGACTATGAAGATGTTGTCTCTATGTTGCCCCTATGTTGCCCCAAAACAACACATGTAAAAATATCGCTTGACAGGATTTTGCAGAACGGTATAACATTGGGGTGTTGGGGTGTTGTTCTACTATATAGTCTTATGTAGACACAACTTAGAATTCACACAGATAGATAGCAACATAGACCTATATAACTAAATAGTTTTATAGAGCTATATAAGCAAAATCGACCATGAAGATGTTGTTTGAACATACAAACAATTTGTTTCTTGTAGTTGTTTACTTTGTTGCCCTTTAGCTATATACTACTTCATAACTAGCCTACACAACACAGTAGGCAGTTTATGAAGACCTATATAGCCTATGAAACAAGATAGACAAACAGTGATTGATTTTTTGTTAGATCAAAAGGAACTGTTGCTGACGAAAGAACAAGTAGAAGCTAAAGGGCTTCTAAACAGTCCACCGTATTCGTACACTGCAAAGATCTACATAGGCTTACACAGGGGCAGCTTGGACAATGTCTATGTTCCCCATTCAGATGTTTATTATGTTAGAGCTTCTGTTGAAAAGCGCACAGGGTTCTATTTCCCGTTAGACAATGTAGAAGAAGCAATGAGAGCTAACGGATGGCGCGATAGACGCAATACATGGAGATATTGATATGGCGATCAAAAGAGGCAGTGAAGAATTTAGTGGGTATAATAAACCCAAGGCAACTCCCGATCATCCAACAAAGAGCCATGCTGTGCTGGCAAAGGATGGTGATACAGTGAAGCTTATCAGGTTTGGGCAGAAGGGTGTCAAAGGCAGTCCAGAGGGTAGTGCCAGAAACAAAGCCTTCAAAGCCCGTCATGCTGAGAACATTGCAAAGGGTAAGATGTCTGCTGCTTATTGGGCAGATAAAGTAAAATGGTAATGCATCCATAAAACTGCTATAACATATGTGTGTCGTTGAGGCAAAGCCTCTATTTTTTTATTAAAGGAAATTTTCATGGCTACTACTGCCTCCAACAAAGACGCCGCTAAAGTTGCTAAGCTGCGCGAAATGGCTAAAGACAAGTCTTTGCCGCAAGATGTGCGCAACACCTATCTCGACCAAGCTGTGAAGCTGGAAGAGAAAGCAGCTAAGGACGCTGGTGTTAAATTGGCTAAGGGCGGTATGCCCGTTCGTGGTGAGCGCACTGCCACCAATAAAGCTAAGAAGATGATGTATGGTGGTATGGCTGAAAAAACAAAGATGGCTGTTGGCGGTATGCTGCCACCTCCACCTATGCCACGAAAAGGTGGTACCCCACCAGCACCTACATCTAAACCGTCCATGAAAAATCAGATTGCTAAAGCAGGCGCAGTGATTAAAGATCAAACGTCAGCAACTGCACCAAAATTCACTTCTGTGAACAGGCAGATGGCTAAGGGCGGTGCTGTCAAGAAAGCGAAGAAGTAATTATGGCTAAGAACGAAAACATTGACGACGACACGCGCAAACGTGCCAAAGCCTTTGTTGAGTCCAAGATGGAGCCACGTGCTATAGCTGCAGAGGATGACGCCACCAAGCGTCTTCCTTCAAAGAAGGCACGTGTAGTCAGCAAGAAAGAGTTGGAAGAGTCTGGTCTTAGCTTGCGTGACTTCCTTAATAAAGAGCGTGGCCTTACCCGCCGTGAAGACAAAGACGATAGTAAAGTTGAAGCTGCAAAGAAGCAACTCAAGCTTGGTGAGAAAGTTACTGCCGAAGAAGTTGATAAGGCTAAGAAGCAACTCAATCTTGCCAAAGGCGGTATGGTGAAAGCCAATTGTGGTGCGTCAGTACCACCTGCACAGAAAGCGAAGAAATAATTATGACTAAATATTCAACAGGTTATACAGGTCCAACGCTCCCAGCAGCAGGCCCTCGCGGTTCCGCTCAAGCGGGAATCCCTAAACCTCGTGTGCGGCCTCGTGGAAACCCTGCACCTGTGCCAGCAGGCCCTACAAGATCACTAAATAAGACTATAATGGCTAAGGGTGGCTCTGTAGCTAAGAAAGCGAAGAAGTAATGGCTAAGAACGAAAACATTGACGACGACACGCGCAAACGGTATCGCAACCAAAGGTAAAACACGCTGCAAAATGCGTTAAGGAGTAAAAAATGAACATCAACCCAAAACGTGCCGCAAGAGAGCAAACACCACAAGGCCAAAGAAAGGTGTTTGAGAGAAATCTTGACAATTTGTATAGCACAGCAAGAGCTGGAAGGAATGAGTTTGCTATTGGCTCTCCCGAGTATAAGAATTACAGGGCGTATATGCAGACGCTACCTAAAGAACGCGATTTGCTGGCACAAGGTTTGGCTTCTGGAAATTACGCCATGCCCAAACTTGCGGCGTATAACCCAAGCACAACATATGTACGCCCAGAAAAAATTGATCCAGATAAAGTACTTATGAAAAAAGGCGGTGTGGTTAAAGCCAAGAAAATGTCCTCTGGCGGCGCGGCCACCAAAACATCTTCTGCATCAAACCGTGGCAATGGTATTGCTCAGCGGGGTAAAACCCGTGGAAAGACTTACTGAGATGATTGCCAGTCGTGGCATGGGGGCCATCTCCCCCTCCAAGATGACCAAAGGCGTCCGCAAGGCACGCCGGGATGACACCGACTTCACGCAGTACGCTGAAGGTGGTAAAGTGAACGCGGCTGGCAATTACACCAAGCCCGGTCTGCGCAAGAAGATTGTGTCGCAAGTGAAAGCTGCTGCAACACAGGGCACTGGCGCAGGTCAATGGTCTGCTCGTAAGGCTCAGCTTGTTGCTAAGAAGTACAAGGCTGCTGGTGGAGGATATAAGTCATGAGTAAAAATGCAACTCACTATTTGCCTAGTGGTAAAGTTTACACTGGTCCGATGCACAAAGAAAATGGTGTTTTGATGACTGGTGCAAAGCATACAGCAAAGAGTCAAGTGTTGTCGCATACACCACCTAAGAAGTCAAAGAAATGAAAGCTTCTCAGAAATCCCTGAAAGAGTGGACAGAGCAGGAGTGGACAACTAAGTCTGGAAAGCGTTCCTCTGATACAGGGGAGCGCTATCTGCCTAAAGCTGCCATCAAAGCTTTGACACCTGCAGAGTATGCTGCCACCACCAAAGCTAAGCGTGAAGGCAAAGCTAAGGGTAAGCAGTTTGTTGCTCAGCCAAAGAGCATTGCTAAGAAGACTGCTAAGCATCGTTAAAGGAAAATCATGGCTACAAAGAAAACAATGAAGACCTGCGAAGGTTGCCCAAGCCCTGCCAAGTGCAAGGCTGCTGGTAAGTGTATGGCTAAAGAGGGCAAGGCTGGTAAAGCTGGTAAGGGCGCTCTTGTCATTATGGTTGGTATTGGCAAACCAATGAAAGCGAAGAAGAAATGAAACGTATTCTTGATATTCCACCAAAGGCCAGTGCTGCTGAAGCCAAAGCTATGATTCGCCAAAAGCTTGCTTCTGGTGATTTGTCATTGGGTGATGAGCGTAGACTCAAGGAAATGTACGCTGGTTACGCTAAAGGCGGTGCTGTAACCAAGAAAATTACAAAGCCAATCAAAAAGGTAAAGTGATGGACCAGAAAGAAATTGAAGAAAGCCGTGCCAGATTTAATATGTCTGGTGGCGGTAACACTTTCAAGAATGATGGTGTTAAAGGTGCTGGCGGTGGTGGTCGCATCGGTGTGTCTAAAGAACTAGACTCCGGTGATAGTGTCTCTGCTGGTATCAGCGGTATGGCATCAAAGGTTAGGGCTGACACACGTGATGGTGAAAAAACCTTTAAGCAAAACAAGGTCACTGGTGTTGATGCTTCTTACACTAAGGGTGATACCACCTATGGTATTTCAGCGTCTAGGCAACCTATGATGGACGGTAAGATGGATAAGCGACTTAACTTGTCCGTTACCAAGTCGTTTGCCAAAGGTGGTGCTGTCACTAAACAAACTCCAAAGCAAACCAAGAAGGTTGCCAAAGTGATGGGTGAGTTTAAAAAAAGCACCCTGCACAGTGGCAAAGGTGGCAAGGTTGTTAAGTCGCCTAAGCAGGCGATAGCAATTGCGTTGTCTGAAGCTAAAGTGAAACCTAAAAAGAAATGAACAAAGAACCAAAGATTAGAAGTGTTGGTCTTAACCTGACAGCAGGTGTTGATAACACTATCTACACTTGTCCTCCCAATTACATTGCGAAGATGCAATTGTTGTTTGTCTCCAATCACGGCGGCAACAATAAGCTTGTTTCTATTCAATGGAACGATGTTAGCGCCAGCGCAAGCTACTACATTGTTGGTGGATATGTGTTGTCTGCAAACGGTTATCTGAAGCTTGACGGCAGCTATCTTGCTCTCTATCCCGGCGACACTGTCATCGTCACACCAGAGGCTGGCTCAACTATGAGCACTACAGTTACCGTTGAAGAGCACTACGAGCAAGGACTATTCTGATATGGCTAAAGAACTAACAGAACAACATAAGCGCTTCCTTGAAGTGTTGTTTGCTGATGCAAACGGCAACATCAGTGCTGCTATGCGTATGGCTGGCTTCTCTGAAGGCTATAGCCGTCGAAGCCTGACCAACTATCTCAAAGAAGAAATCATTGAAGCTACACAGCTTTACATTGCTATGGCAGCACCAAAGGCTGCTGTGGCTATGATTGCTGCCATTGACGACCCTACAGAGCTTGGCCTGAAGGAGAAGATGTCTGCTGCCAAAGACTTGCTTGATCGTGCTGGTCTGGTCAAGACTGAGAAGGTGCAGGTTGAAAGCACTGGTGGCATTATGGTGTTGCCTGCTAAGGAACGCGAAGAAGAATGACAGAAGCTACAACAGGTTATGACTTTGGTCTTGGTGTCTTCATACTACCGCAACCTAAAGATGCGAAAGAGTATGTTAAGATACCACGACTGGGAAGAACTATCCCGTTCGGTTATGTAGTTGATGAAGCCGACGATGGCTGGCTTGTTCCTGTACCTCTGGAGCTAGAGGCGCTTGAAAAAGCTAAGAAGCATCTGAAGCAATATAGTTTGAGACAGGTATCGGCTTGGCTCACTACTGTGACTGGTAGAGAAATAAGTCATGTAGGTTTAATGAAGAGGATTAAGAGTGAACAGTCCCAAAGACGTAAGTCCTCTACTTATCGAGAGCTTGCCGACAGGTACGAAAAAGCCCTTAAGAAAGCGCAAGAGTACGAAAAAAGAACAGGCACCGGACAAGACAACTTCTTCGGTAGTGATCGATTCGTCCAACTTAGCGCCACCTTTAGTGGTGGAGACGGCACCTCCGATAGTTGAGAAATATGAGAATGTTATTTTCAGGCCTAATCCGGGTCCGCAAACAGCATTCTTGGCAGCATCCGAAAGAGAAGTTCTCTACGGTGGAGCTGCCGGTGGTAGAGGCGCAGGCCTTTCTCTTGCCACCTTTTGTCGGTAACGACATCAAAATAAACTTCGTGAATTGCTGGAAACTTTTGATGATGTGATGGTGCTACAACGTAGCTGGTAACGGCAAGCGTGAATGCTTAAGAAACTATCACTAGAAACAATCAGCAGCCAAGCGGGTGAGTGTACATAGTACAACCCTGAAGGTTCAGAGACTATCCCGAAAGGGAGTAGGGGTAAAGAAATTCCCCGAAGCGCGAAGCCCCTCTAACACAGGGTGAAGATATAGTCCGGGGCATATCTATCCAGCATAGCTGAAGGAACAATATGAAGTATTGTCTATATAAAGTCACATCCCCATCAGGGAAGATGTACATAGGAATCACTAACAACTTCAAACGAAGAATGAAGGAACATGGCTCTAGCCCTTACGCTTTTGGTCATGCCCTTCGCAAGTATGGCAGAGATGCTTTCACTTATGAGTTTGAAATGTTTGAAACAGTTGAAGAAGCTTTAGCTCGTGAAGCAGAGCTTGTCAGCTTAGAAGTTTTGAACAGCAGAGTGTTGTATAACGAAACAATAGGTGGCTCACTTAGTAACGTCTTAACAAACAACAACCCAATGCGCAAGCAAGAAGTTGTTGATGCTCACCCTAGTGTGTGGAAGAAAGGTAATGGTAACAACCCCATGCTCAATCCAGCTTCTAAACAGAAGATGATTGAAAGTCAAGCCTGTAAAAAGGTCAGCATAGATGGTGTTGTTTATTACGGTGTTAGAGAAGCAGCAAGGCAGCATGGTATATCCAGACAACTTGTTGTGTTTAGACTAAAGTCTCCTAACCAGCCTACGTGGTTTTATGTCACTGAATAGATATGCCTTGGGGAAATCATATGCCATTCTTGCAGATCCGTTGCGCTACATCGCACATCCGCAGTTTTCTGGACTGATTCTTCGTCACACGACAGAGGAATTGCGAGAACTGATTTGGAAATCGCAGGAGATGTATCCAAAAATCTACCCCGGCATCAAATGGTCGGAGCGTAAGATGCAATGGCAGCATCCAAGCGGGGGTAAGTTGTGGATGTCCTACCTTGATCGTGACGAAGATGTGATGCGTTATCAAGGTTTGTCGTTCTCCTACATCGCTTGGGACGAATTGACACAGTGGCCTGCGCCATTTGCGTACAACTATATGCGTTCTCGTCTGCGTACAGCAGCACCTGACCTGCCTGTATTCATGAGAGCTACCACCAACCCCGGTGGTCCCGGCCATCAATGGGTCAGGAAGATGTTTATTGTGCCTGCAGCGCCCGGTAAAAGCTTCTGGGCTACCGATGTAGAGACAGGAGAGATGCTGGTCTACCCTAAAGGACACAGTAAAGAGGGACAGCCGCTGTTCAAGCGCAAGTTTATCTCTGCAAAACTGGCAGACAACCCCTATTTGGCTGAGTCTGGTGACTACGAAACCATGTTGTTGTCTCTACCGGAGCACCAACGCAAGCAATTGCTCGAAGGTAATTGGGATATTGCAGAGGGTGCAGCGTTTTCGGAGTTCAATAGAGCCATTCACGTGGTGGAACCCTTTGATATTCCTAGTAACTGGCCTAGATTCAGGGCTTGTGACTACGGATATGGTAGCCATAGCGCTGTATTGTGGTTTGCTGTAGCGCCCGATGAGAGTTTGGTGGTCTATCGTGAGCTTTATGTCAGCAAAGTGCTGGCAGAAGACCTTGCCTTGATGATATTGAATGCCGAAGACGGTGAAAAAGTACGCTACGGTGTACTGGATAGCTCATGCTGGCACAAACGTGGGGATACTGGACCCTCTATTGCTGAACGAATGATCATGAAGGGGTGCCGTTGGCGTCCTGCTGACCGTTCTGCTGGTAGCCGCATTGCAGGTAAGAACGAAATACATCGTCGCCTACAGGTTGACCCCATGACAGAGCAGCCTCGCATGGTTTTCTTCAATACATGCGTACAGATTATTGCAGATCTTCCTACATTGCCTATTGATAAGACAAACTTGGAAGATATTAACACCAAAGTTAGCAACGATCACACCTATGACGCTTTGCGTTATGGTGTTATGTCGCGTCCACGCAGCGGTTTGTTTGATTACAATCCACTTACACAGAGATCTGGACCACCTGTAGCCGATTCTACATTTGGATATTGATCTTCTGCATGTTATACCTTTCTTTATAATTTGGAATACTTATGGCACTTATCAATAAACCATCTACAGACAAAACACTGGCCTTGGACGATTCTCCGAAGGATGAGGACGACTTTCAATCCCGTGGTTTGATTAGCTTTATTGAAAAACGATATAGCAAATCTGAAGAGGCTCGACGCACTGACGAAGATCGTTGGCTCAAAGCCTATCGCAACTATCGTGGATTGTATGGTCCCGATGTTAAGTTCACCGAAACAGAAAAGAGCCGTGTATTTGTGAAGGTGACAAAGACTAAGACGCTTGCTGCGTATGGTCAGATCACCGATGTGTTGTTTGCCAACAACAAATTTCCTCTTAGCATTGATCCATCTGTATTGCCAGAAGGTATTGCTGATGCTGTTCATTTTGATCCAAAGAGTCCTGAAGCTGCTGCGCCAACCATTCCATTTGGTGAAGAAGGTGCTGATTCTATCGGCAATGATTTCAGCTTGGATAAGTTGGAAGAGATGCTTGGTGGTCTTAAAGAAGAATTGAAAGATGTTCCCGGCTTAAAGATGGGTGATGGTCAAACACCATCGTCTATTACATTCCATCCTGCTATGGTGGCAGCTAAGAAGATGGAGAAGAAGATTCATGACCAGCTTGAAGAAAGTGGTGCAAGCAAACATCTTCGTGCTTCGGCTTTCGAGATGGCACTGTTTGGTACTGGTGTGATGAAGGGTCCATTCGCTGTCAACAAAGAATATCCCAACTGGACAGAAGACGGTACATACAAACCAACAATTAAAACTGTACCAGAAGCTTCGCATGTTTCCCTCTGGAACTTCTATTGGGATCCTGACGCAACCAACACAGAAGACTGCCAATACATTATTGAGCGTCACAAAATGTCACGTACACAGCTACGTGCTTTGAAGCGCCGTCCCCATTTCCGCAAGAACGTCATTGACCAACTTATTGATCAGGGCGAGACATACGTCAAGAAGTATTGGGAAGATGATTTGCGTGACTATGCTCCCAACTTTGGCGTTGAACGCTTTGAAGTGTTGGAGTATTGGGGTAATGTTGACATTGAGTTGTTGGAAGAGAATAACATTGACATCCCTAAAGACTTCCAAGATGGTGATGAATTGCAAGCTAACATCTGGTATTGCAACGGCAAGATCATTCGTCTGGTGTTGAATCCATTTAAACCTTCAAGGATTCCCTACTACGCTGTCCCATACGAACTCAATCCATACAGCTTGGCTGGTGTTGGCGTTGGTGAGAACATGGACGACACACAGACACTGATGAACGGCTTTATGCGTATGGCTGTGGACAATGCTGTGTTGTCAGGCAACCTTGTCTTTGAAGTTGATGAAACCAACCTTGTTCCCGGCCAAGACTTGTCTGTCTATCCCGGCAAAGTGTTTCGTCGTCAGGGCGGCGCACCCGGCCAAGCTTTGTTTGGTACAAAGTTTCCTAACGTGTCTCAAGAAAATATGCAGTTGTTTGACAAAGCACGACAACTTGCTGACGAGTCCACTGGTATGCCATCATTTGCGCATGGTCAAACTGGCGTGAGTGGTGTTGGTCGTACAGCCTCTGGCATCTCTATGCTGATGAATGCTGCCAGTGGTTCCATCAAGACTGTCATCAAGAACGTCGATGACTATCTGCTTGCACCGCTTGGTAAAGCCTTCTTCAACTTCAACATGCAATTCGATTTCGATCCTGAAATCAAAGGCGACTTGGAAGTAAATGCTCGTGGTACTGAATCGTTGATGGCAACGGAAGTGCGCTCACAACGACTGATGCAGTTCTTGCAGATTGTCAGCAACCCTGCACTGATGCCTTTCGCTAAGATGCCTTACATCATTCGTGAGATTGCTAAGTCGATGGACTTGGATCAGGACAAAGTCACTAACAACATGGAAGAAGCTGCACGTCAGGCTGCATTGATGGCACCTCCTGCACCACCTGCTGGTGCTCCTGCAGAGGGCGCACCTCCTGTACCGGGCGTTGGTGTAGCTGATATGACTGGTGGTGGCGCTGGCAACATTGGTGTTGGTGCTGCTCCTGTACCGGGTGAGCAAGGCTTTGCTGGTAACAGCGCTGCTCAAATGCCAGAAGCTCCACAGGTTGCTTAAAAAATGAGCAAACCATTCCTACCAAAACTTAAAGGCATGCTCAATAGTCCTCATATGTGGGACGCTTTTGTTGAGAAGCTTGACTACGACATCGAACAACAACAACGTAAACTGGAACAGGCATCTGATATGTCTGATGTATTCAAGGCACAAGGTGCCATTGCTGCATTGCGTCAGCTAAAGTATTTGAAAGAAGAGATCAATCATGCAGGATGAAATGAATAGATTGTTTGCTGAAGGTGGCGTCATGCAAGAGGGCGGCACAGTTGATCCAGTTTCTGGCAATGAAGTACCACCCGGTGCTATGCAAGAAGAAGTGCGTGATGATATTCCTGCACAGCTTAGTGAAGGCGAGTTTGTCTTCCCTGCTGATGTGGTGCGATTCATTGGTCTTCAGACATTGATGAAGCTGCGTGACAAAGCCAAGATGGGTTTGAAGCGCATGAATGATATTGGTCAGATGGGCAACGCTGAAGAAGTACCAGACGGTGAAGCTTTGTTTGGTGGTGAAGAGATGGATGATGAGATGTTCTCAGACGAGATTGATTCCATCATGGCCGAGGAAGAAGAAGGTGGTGATGAAAATCGTAATTACGCAGCAGGTGGTTACGTTAGTCCTGAAAACCAACAACTATATCGTGACGCTCCAATCAAAGGATTTGAGATGGTGCCGATGGTAAACGATGCTGGTCAGACTATTTTTATTCCTTTCATTAACGGTGTTGCACAGTTGGGTATTCCTGCTGGTTTTAAAGTTAAACCGGCTGCTACTCAAACACCGACAACTACTGATACTACAACAACTAACACTGATACTACTGGTGGCGGCGGTGGTGGTGGTGGTGATAGTACATCCGATACAGGTTCTTCTTCGCCTTCTAGTCCGGGATTTAGTATTTCAGAAACAGGACTTGCTGTTCCTAATGAAACAAGTCCAGTCGCTGCTTCTGTAATTGGAGCCGTTGTTAGCGCGGTGACTGGTATACCGGGACTTAGTACCATTGGTAAAAGCATTGCTGAACAATCCAATTTTTCAAACGCACAAGCGGCAATGGGTTTTAATGTCGCTGTTTCTGATACAAGTAATCCAGCCAATACCGAAGGTGTGACATCAGCCGCCGCAACCACTGGTCCCGCTGGTACAGGTGGTGCAGCCGCATCTGCTGCCGCTGCTGCCGCTGCTGCCGCTTCTGCTAACGGGCATAGTGATGCTGCTGTTGGTGCTGCTTCACAGGCTGCTGCCGATGCTGCTGTTAGTGGTGCCGATGCTGCCGCTGCTGCCGCTGCAGGTGCAGCAGCCGCTGAAGGCGTTGATGGACCGGGAGGTGGTGGTATTGGCGATAGCGGACCCGGTGGTTCGTCTGGTGAAGCTGGTGCTGCCGCTGCTGGTGCTGGACCGGGTGGTCCCGGTGCTGCTGCTGCCGCCGCTGCCGCTGGTGCTGATGGTGCTGCCGCTGGTGCTGATGGTGCTGCCGCTGGTGGTGATGGTGCTGCCGCTGGTGGTGATGGTGCTGCCGCTGGTGGTGATGGTGATGGGTACGCCAAAGGCGGTTTTGTTTCCAAACATAAAATCTCAACTAAATCTATAAAACAAAAAGGTTTAGCTTCTAAAAAATAATGTAGTACACTATGAATACCAGAGTCTGTGGTGGGCAGACTGGTACTTAACAATACCCACCATCATTGGCTACCTGACTCCGAGACATGTTGTCTCCTACAGTGCAGCCCCAACTTAAAAGGTAAATATGTCTGAAATGGTAATGGAAAAACAATCGCAAAAAACTGCAATTGTACCCTTCGGTAAACGTAACGCTAACCGTGAGCGCATTGAACAAGAAGAAGCAGAGTTGAAGCAACTCACTGAAAAGAATACTGAGAAGGCTGATTCGTCTGAGGAAAATACAGAAGACGATAGCAACTTGTCAGCGGAAGAGAAAAGCTTTAAGAAGCGCTATGGCGATCTTCGTCGTCATTCGCAACAACAAGCATCGGCTTTGCAGAAACAAATTGATGAGTTGAAACAACAACTTACTAAGTCTACCGAGAACCAAATTAAGCTTCCAACCAGTGAAGACGAACTGGCGACATGGGCAAAGACCTATCCAGATGTGGCAAAGATTGTTGAAACTATTGCCATCAAGAAAGCTAAAGAACAAACAGCAGCGCTTGACGAGCGCTTCAAAGCTTTGGATGAGCGAGACAAACTGACAGCACGAGAGAAGGCTGAGCTTGAATTGTTGAAACTCCATCCAGACTTCGATACTATCCGAGACACCGATGACTTCCATAATTGGGCAGAAGAACAACCAGCTTGGGTGCAACAGGCTTTATATGAGAACGATACAGATGCTCGTTCTGCTGCTCGGGCCATTGATCTTTATAAGATTGATCGCAACATTGGTAAATCGAAACCGAAGAAGGACGACACTTCTGCAGCACAAGGCATCCGTACCCGTGGCGAACGATCCGCACCTGTTGGCGAAGACGCCAATGGTGTGATCTATGAATCACAAGTAGCAAAGATGAGCACTCTGCAGTATGAAAAGAATCTTGAGACTATCCAGAAAGCTATGCAGACTGGTAAGTTTGTGTATGACTTGAGTGGAAATGCACGATAATAGTTGACAAGTTCAAAAATATCGTAGTATAACTACGACATGGTGGTGAAATGCCACCTACACTATAGCACTGCCGCTGATTGCAACAGCCACCAGTCATTAGTATTTTAGTGATGACACTTGTTGTGTCAATCTGTAACGCAAACAATAAACTGTCAGAAATACCTGAAGTCTTGTTAGCCCGTTATTTTCCATTGGGCACTTTGGAAGAATAATGTACCTAGCGAAGTCAGCCTCTGTAGTAGTGTTAGCGTATTTAATTATATGCCAATATATCTATAGGAGATTTTAATATGGCTTTCCCAACCGCACCCGGCTACGGCCAATTTCCCAATGGTAACTTTTCACCAGTTATCTATTCCAAGCAAGTACAACTTGCCTTCCGTAAATCTTCCACCGTCGAAGACATCACCAATAGCGATTACTTCGGTGAAATCGCTAACATGGGCGATAGTGTCAAGATAATTAAAGAGCCAGAGGTGTCGGTGCAAGCCTACGCTCGTGGTACTCAGATCACTGCGCAAGACCTCGACGACGAAGACTTCACACTGGTTGTTGATCAGGCTAACTACTACGCCTTCAAGATTGACGACATTGAAGCTGCTCACTCGCATGTGAATTTCATGCAGATGGCTTCTGACCGTGCTGCCTATCGTCTGCGCGACAACTATGACCAAGACGTGTTGGCATATCTGGCTGGCTTCCAGCAGTCTGCTAAGCATGGTGTTGGTGACACCGCCCGTACCACTTTCCCCGGTACTAAGGCTGTTGCCTCCGCTGGTTCTGACGAACTGTTGGCTACCATGAAACTGAGCCGCCCCAACTTTGGCAACCTGACCACTGCTGGTTCTACTGGTGACTCTATCCCTCTGGCTCCACGTTTCCCCGGTGCTACTGGCGCTTCCGCTACCACTGTGTCTCCCCTGACCGTGATTGCCCGTATGGGTCGTCTGTTGGATCAGCAGTTTGTTGACACTCAAGGTCGTTGGTTGGTCGTTGACCCCGTGTTCGTTGAGATGTTGAAGGACGAAGACAGCCGTCTGTTGAACGCCGACTTCGGTGGTTCCGGTCTGCAAAACGGTCTGATCCTGAACAACCTGCACGGCTTCCGTATCTATGTGTCGAACAACACTCCACGCATCGGTACTGGTCCCGGCACTTCTGGTACCAGCGCTCAGTCCAGCAACTTCGGTGTGATCATCGCTGGTCATGACTCTGCTGTGGCAACTGCTCAACAGTTGACAAAGACTGAGACATATCGTGACCCCGACAGCTTCGCTGACATCGTTCGTGGTATGCACCTGTATGGCCGTAAGATCTTGCGTCCTGAAGGTATCGTCACTGCACGTTACAACGTGGCCTGATGAAACAGGGGAGGCTCACAAGGCTTCCCCGTTTTTGATCAATCAACTCTTAAAGGAATCTTAAAATGTTTATCTCTCAATCTACCCGTCCAAGCGCAATCCTGCTTGAAAAGGATGTGTCCTTGGCTGCTACTTCTGGCACCGCTGTTGGTATCTCTGTTCCTGCTGGCACTACTGTTCTGGCTGCTGGTTTTCAAAACTACACCACTGTTCCTAACGTGACCACTTACACCTTGGACGTCACTGACGGTACCACTGTGTTTGCTAACGACTTGGACTTTGACAACGCTACTGCCAATACCAACAAGGGTGGCGTTACTCCCGGATTCATCGCTGCTGCTGACACCATCGACGTTGTCACTACCATCTCTGGCTCTCCCGGCGTCATCGCTGGTCGTGTCTGGGCTGTGGTGATTGACTGCTCTAAGGCTGCTCAATCGGCTGACGAAGTTGACCGCGACCAACTGGCTTAATCGCTAGGTACTCTATGGGGTGGGTCGTCAAAGGCTCACCCCTTTCTTGCTTATAAAATATGTCCACATACATCTCCTTAACAAATGAATTGCTGCGACGAATGGGTGAGGTCACAATGGACTCCACCGAATTCGCTGGTGCTAGAAACATACAATCGCTGGCAAAGAATGCCATCAATTCATCTGTTAAAGAGTTGATGCAATCTGCACAGGAATGGCCGTTTGCTTTGGTGACGGCTACTCAGACTCTTGCCACTGATGGCACATCTGTCTACAGCTTTCCTACAAGCTTCTCCAGCGTTGATTGGGAATCGTTCTACCTGCAAAAACTACCCGCAGCTAATAACGAACCTAAGCTTTTGCCTGTGATGTCTTACACACAATATCTGAATGAGCGCCGTCCACAGGATGACATGAATGGTGCTGGTGGTTATGGTGTTACAGAAGCTATCTACCAGACACAAGATGGTAAGTTTGGTGTAACACCTAGTGCTGATCAAGCCTATGTCATTGAATATAAATACTGGACATTCCCAGCAGACATGGTGGCAGACACCGATGTTTGCATTGTGCCCACACGCTTTGACAATGTCGTCATTGATGGTGCTATGACATACATGATGCTCTATCGCTCTAACGAGCAAAGTGCTGCCATTCATCGTGATAGGTTTGAACAAGGTATTAGGAACATGCGCCGCTTGCTGATGGATGAACCGTTGTCGATGCGTTCAACCATGATCGTACCAACTCACATTTCACAGCGAGTAATGTAATGGCAGATCGCATTAGTGGGTACATTGTCAACTGCATTGGTGGACTAGACACCAACAAGGATGTGTTGTCTCAAGGACGAGACACTCCCGGCTCAGCAACTCAGCTTATCAATTATGAGCCATCTACAACAGGTGGCTATCGTCGTATCAGCGGCTATGCCAATAGTTACGGCACGTTGGCTGGTACAGGTGCTGTGTTGGGTGTTGCTGTTGCTGAAGGCATTAACAATTCCATCTTCGCCTGTCGTAAACCATCGGCTGGTACAAACTACTTCTATCGCTGGAATGCCGCTACATCAGCTTGGGTGGCTGTAACTACTCCCGGCAGTGTCACTATGGTCGGTGTAAAGAAGGTGAGGATGTTTCGTTACAATTGGGTTTCAAGTAAGTTGTTCCTGACTGACGGCATCAATCCTGCAGCAACATACGATGGTACAACCTACACACAGATCACTCATAGTCTTGCTCCATCAGCACCAAAGTATGCGTCATCGTTTAAGAACCACATGTTCTTGGCTGGTGATGCTTCTGAGCCTTTCAATTTATACTTCTCTGCTCCACTTGCTGAAACAGATTTTAATCCAGCCAATGGTGCTGGCGTCATCAACGTAGGTTTTGAGATTGTTCAGATCAAACCGTTTCGTGATACTCTGTATATCTTCGGTAAAAACGCCATCAAAGCTTTGCAGGGTACAAACATTGCTGACTTTGTGGTAAGTGAAGTTACTAGCAACTTAGGATGTGTAGCGTCCGACAGTGTGGTAGAACTTGGGGGAAGCTTGTTGTTCTTGGGACCAGATGGTTTCAGACCCGTGGCTGGTACCAATAAGATTGGTGACGTTGAGTTGGAGACAATATCTAAACAAATTCAGTTTACAATTAACGCCATCTTGCAAGAGCTTGTAGCTGAATCTTTAGATCCTGATTTGGTTAGTTCTGTTGTAATTAGAAAGAAATCACAGTTTAGATTCTTTATTCCCACCGAGGGAACATTTGGTTTGATTGGTGGTTTGCGACAACGAGAAGGCGGTATTGGTTTCGAGTATAGTCAGTTGTTTGGTATTGCTGCAACTTGTGCTGCAAGTGGTTATGTTGGTATAGATGAAGTTGTTATTCACGGCGATGCCACTGGTAAAGTTCATCGTCAAGAAACAGGATCTTCGTTTAACGGTAGTGAAATATTATCTATTTATCAAACGCCATATTACTACTTCGAAGATCCTACAGTGCGTAAAAACTTCTATAACATTACAACGCTCTTGCGTAGTGAAGGTGTAGCGTCTATTGCTCTTAGTGTATCGTATGACTTTGATGATACGCAAGGTGTGTTTAGTCCAGCCAACTATTCGCTTACAACAACTGGTGCTGCTGCCTATTATAACGAAGCTGTATACGATGCTGCTGCCATCTTTAACGGCAACCCATCACCAGTAGAGAAGACAAATATTGAAGGCTCTGGTTTCTCAATAGCTTTTAAGTATGTGACAAATGATACAAATGCTAGTCACACAATTCAGGGGTTGGTATTGAACTACTCCATGAACGATAGACGATAAGGAACATCATGACAGGTTATGTAAGACAATCTTCGGCAGATATTGTACCAACTGCTATTGTACGTGCTGCTCCACTCAATAATGAATATAACGCACTACGTGATGCGTTTGATCAAGCCAGTGGACACAAGCATGATGGCACGGCAGCAGAGGGTCATTATGTCCCTTTGATTGCAGACAGCGATGCTCGTAACAAAGTTGCTGTTGATACAGTGAATAACCGAGTTGGTGCGTTTGTTGAAGTTGGTGGCGCAGCAGTAGAACAAGTTCGTATTCAAGACGGTGCTATTGTTCCTGTTACAGACAACGACATTGACCTTGGTACTAGCTCGTTGGAGTTTAAAGACCTGTACATTGATGGCACAGCAAACATTGATAGCTTGATTGCTGATACTGCTGACATCAATGCAGGCACCATTGACAACACTGTTGTTGGTGCAACAACACCTGCTGCTGCTACATTCACTACGTTGACCTCTAATGGGTCTACTACGCTGAACGGCACAACTATTCCTGCATCAAAGACTCTTGTTGTCACTACAGATAAGCTTTCTGTACATGCAGCAACAACCTCTTCAGAACTCGCAAGCATCATCTCAGATGAAACTGGTAGTGGTGCTCTGGTGTTTGCTAATAGTCCCACTCTGGTCACACCAGCACTTGGCACTCCTTCATCCGCAACACTGACAAACGCTACAGGTCTTCCTCTAACATCTGGTGTTACAGGTACATTGCCTGTTGCTAACGGTGGCACAGGTATCACTTCGTTTGGTACAGGTGTTGCTACTTTCTTGGGCACACCCTCTAGCTCCAACTTAGCTGCTGCTGTTACTGACGAAACTGGTACTGGTGCTTTGGTGTTTGCCAATAGTCCTACATTGGTGACACCGGCACTTGGTACACCATCGTCTGTTACTCTTACTAACGCTACTGGATTGCCTATTGCGTCCGGTGTTAGTGGTTTGGGCACAGGCGTGGCGTCTGCGCTGGCTGTTAATGTCGGTTCTGCTGGAGCACCAGTTGTTAATGGTGGTGCTCTTGGTACACCATCTTCTGGCGTTGCTACAAACCTTACAGGGTTGCCTCTTGCAACAGGTGTAACAGGTACACTTCCAATTGCTAATGGTGGTACAGGCATCACTTCATTTGGCACAGGTGTTGCCACTTTCTTGGGGACACCATCCAGTTCTAACTTGGCTGCTGCAGTTACTGACGAAACTGGCACTGGTGCTTTGGTGTTTGCTAACAGCCCTACATTGGTCACGCCTACATTGGGTACACCAGCATCGGCTACTTTGACCAATGCAACAGGGTTGCCTTTGTCTACTGGTGTTACAGGTACATTGCCCATTGCTAATGGTGGCACTAACGCAACAACTGCTGCTGGCGCACGTACAAACCTGCTTCCTTCATTTACTGGTAATGGCGGTAAAGTTGTTGCCGTTAATTCTGGCGCAACCGATATTGAATACATTACAGTATCTGGTACAGGCACTGTCACTTCTGTCGGTGGTACAGGCACAGTCAATGGAATTACATTGTCTGGAACAGTTACTTCTTCTGGCAACCTCACCTTGGGTGGTGCATTGTCTGGTGTGAATTTGACTACACAAGTTACAGGGACACTTCCAGTCGCTAACGGTGGTACAGGCATTACTTCGTTTGGTACAGGCGTGGCGACTTTCTTGGGTACACCTTCTAGTGCTAACTTGGCTGCAGCAGTCACTGATGAAACTGGCACTGGTGCTCTAGTTTTTGCCAATAGCCCCACTCTTGTAACACCTGCATTGGGTACTCCCTCATCTGCTACGTTGACTAATGCTACAGGTCTTCCCATTGACGGGGGTACAACAGGCACTCTGCCGATTAGTCGAGGTGGTACAGGCGCAACAAGTTTGGCCGGAGCGTCCATCGTCACTTATGCTGGTACTGAAACCCTCACCAACAAAACCATCGAAGCTGGCACGTTCACCAACGGCTACACCGAAGAGACTGTTACTGCTAACACCAGCACTGCCTACACTATTGACCTTGCCAACGGCACTGTGCAAATCCTGACGTTGACAGGTAATGTCGTTTACACATTCCCTACCCCTGTGGCTGGCAAGAGCTTCACTCTGATCCAGAAACAAGACGGTACAGGCTCACGTACAGTGACATGGCCTGCTTCGGTTAAATGGCCTAGTGCAACTGCACCAACTCTAACGGCTACGGCATCTAAGGCTGACAAGTTTGTGTTCACAGCCATTGACGGGTCAAGTTGGCTTGGAAGTGTTGCTGGTCAAAACTACACCGTTTAAGGGCTGTTATGTTTTCAAGTAACACAACACATAGTTTAGATTCAGGAAGTGGTCTGACCCTAACTATTCCAGCAACATATTCTTTAGTTGTTCCAACAAACGTAACTTCTATTGCCGCCATTGCAATTGGTGCAGGGGGTGGTGGCGGTGGCACTTCTGCCGCAGCAACAAGCTCCGCTGGCGGCGGTGGTGGGGGAGCGCTTTCATACTCAAACAACATAGCTGTCACGCCCGGTGAAACATTAACGGTTGTTGTTGGCAGTGGTGGAAGTTTGGGAAGTACCGCTGGAACAAACGGAGGTGCTGGCGGTGATTCGTCTATTAGCAGGTCTGCTACAACTTTGCTTTTAGCTAAGGGTGGAAGCGGCGGTGGTGGTAATACAGGATCGTCAACTGGTGGCGGTGGTGCGGGTGGTGCTGCTGCTTCTGGTGTTGGGGACACAAAGAATTCAGGGGGGGCTGGTGGCGCAAGGGCTGTGAATGATCGTGGAGGCGGCGGCGGCGGCGCTGCTGGATATTCTGGAACGGGCGGTGCTGGGGGCGAAAGCACGACTAACCCCACTGCTGGAAGCGGTGGCGGCGGTGGGGGTGGATTTACTGGGTTTGATGGAACAGCCGTTACAGCAGAAGACGGAGGCTTTGGTGGCGGTGTGCAGTTTTACGGGTCTGGCTCAAACGGCGCTGCTGGGGTTGTTGGGGGGACTGAGGTTCAAAGAACTGGTGGGCTTGGGTCTTCAAATGGAAGTACGGCAAGTGGTCAAGCGGCAAGTGATTTTCCGGGCGGGGGTGGAGGGGGAGCGTCTTCCGATGGCCTTGGAAACGCTGGAAAAGGTGGTACAGACGGGGCAGTTCGCATTTTATGGGGTGGTGCGAAAGCATTTCCAAGCACAGGTGTAACTTCCAACACTATTTCACTTTTTGCATCTGCTGTTAGTAACACCTCAACAATCACTGTTCCTTCAGGGGTTGAAGCTGGCGATTTCATGGTGTTGTTTGATATTGCCTTTAATTCAAGTGGTACTCCGACTTTGGTTACTCCAAGTGGCTTTACTTCGGCAGTAGATCGCTCTAACTTGTCTGGACGAATTGCCACTAGCTTTAAGCAAGTTTTGAGCAGTGCTGATAGTGGAACAACATTAACTGGACAGAATGGCACTGCATCCAATAACAAGATTTTGCTGGTTTTTAGAGGTACATCTGGTTATGGTGTAAATGGAGGGTTTTTTCAAGCGGGTGACAGCAACATAAGCACCAGTGCTTTAAACTCAACATCTATTGGAGCTTCGTCTATAGATTCTTACGCACTGGGAATTACTATAACAGCATGTGCTTTTTATGGTAGCGGTGGAATTACCCCCGGTACTGACATTTCTTTTACTAACGCCACTTTTGTGCAAGGCGTGTCGAATGTTTTTTATGTAGGCTATAAAATCTACACTCAAGCTGACACAAACACTCAAACCACAGGCATCACTTTGGCTGACACAGGAACTAACGGTTGGTCGTTGGGATATTTTTTGGGATATTAAATCATGTACGCAAAAATTGAAAACAATGTAGCTATCAAGTGGCCTTACACCAAAGACGACTTGCGTAAAGACAATCCGAGGACATCGTTTCCGTCAACAGTACCGGATGATCTTCTGTCTGACTACGGTGTTGTCGATGTTTTTATTGTCAATCAACCGCAAATAGACCACACCAAAAATATAACTCAAAAACCTCCTTTGTTTAATACCGATAAAAATAGATGGGAAACCACTTGGGAAGTTACAGACGCAAGTGAAGAGGAAGTTCAGTGGCGTACACATCATCAATCTGAACGGGTTCGCGCTGAACGCAATGGTTTGTTGACTGCCAGCGATTGGACACAGGTGGCTGACGCTCCAGTGGACAAAGCTGCATGGGCTACATACCGTCAAGCACTGCGTGACATCAGTGGTCAAGAGGGTTTCCCTTGGGCGATAATCTGGCCTACACAACCTGTATAAGTTTGTTATAACTGCAGTATCCTTTAACATATCTTTATCATGGACACAAATTCACAACTTGCTTACGAAGCAACAATGGCTGCAGCAGGCAGCAAAGCCACTTATGGTGGTGCAAGCACAACTGTAGCCTCTTGGTTTTTGTCCAGTGAGTTTGGCATGTTGATGGGTATTCTTATCGGTGTTGCTGGTCTTGCCATTAACTCTTATTACAAACATAAAGAAGATAAGCGTAGACAAGAAGAGCATGATAGGAAAATGGGGATGTACGAATGAACCGTGTAAACATTGCAGCATTAGTTCTTAGCGCTGCATCGTTGACGGGGATTGCCCTACACGAAGGGTATCGTGAAAGCGCTTATATTCCAGTGGCTGGCGATAGACCTACATTGGGATTTGGTGATGCACAAGGTGTAAAACTTGGTGATAAAACAGATCCTATTCGTGCTCTTATTAGGTTGAACCAGCAAACTGAAGTGTTTCAAAAGCAAATGCGTCAATGCATAGGTAATGTACCATTGCATCAATATGAATGGGACGCTTATGTGTCTTTGACATTTAACATCGGTAGCGATGCTTTTTGTAGATCTACACTGGTTAAGATGTTGCAGCAAACACCACCAGATTACTTTGCTGCTTGTAAACAAATATTACGATGGGACAGGTTTCAAGGAAGAGCATTAGCAGGCTTAACAAAACGCCGTCAAGAAGAGTATAATAAATGTATAGGACAATAATTGTTGCTGTCGGCTTAGTCGCCGTTCTTTCTTCGTACTACTTTGTTTACAGCCGAGGCTATAACAAAGGCGAAGAAGTAGTGCATGCTTTGTGGACCGAGGACAAGTTGAAACAAACTGAAGAAGCCTTGAGTAAACAACAACACTTGCAACAAGAGAAACAAAAGTCTGATGAGAGGTATGTCAATGAAAAACGTAAGGCCACTGTTGCTGCCGCTTCTGCTAAGTCTGAACTTGATCGGTTGCGCGACATCCTCGCCAACAACGACAATAGAGAAACGAGTGGTGGTTCCTGCACCGTCACCGGAACTAATGGTAGAGCCAGACTTGAGCAGGAGCTACTCGGACAGTGTGCAGCAACTCTTGTTGCAATGGCGGCAGAAGCTGACAGACTGGAAGCGGTCGTCGTAGGACTTCAAAGTTACGTCAACAATGTATGCCTATCTAAATAAACATTATGAACAACTTCACAGCGAAACAAAAAGAAATTGTAGCCCGTAAGCTTGGCTATGATGGTCCCATGCAGGGCTTCGACGAATTCCTTAATTCATCTCCTTCGTTGGGCATGAAGTATTCGATGTTGTCTGATAAGTTTGCTACACGCATGGCAAAGGGTGGTATGGCTCGTAAGAAGTATCAGGCTGGTGGCGTTGTCACCAATGATTATTTCACAGCAAACCCCGATGTTGCTGCGGAATACGCTAAGAATCCAATGGGCATGACTCCATCAGAGTACGCTCAAGCTCATTACACGCAGTTCGGTAAGGCAGAGAATAGGGCAGCACCGACAACTACAACTACTACTGGTGGCACTACAGGAACCACTACAGGTGGCACTACTGATACCGAAGGCGGCACCACTACAGCACCTCCTACAACCCCAGCCACCACCACCACAGGTACTCCTGTTGTTCCCGGCGCTACAACTTACACTGCCGCAAAAACAGCAACACCAACAGGTGCTACTGCAGTGAGCGCTGGTCCGGTGGAGAAGGCTACTGCCACCACTATTGCCGAGGGTGATGTTGCAACTGTTGCTGCTCCTAAAGCTATTACAGCAGACGTAATTACTGCAGATACATCGCAGGGTAAAGTTGAAACCGCGCTTGAAGATCTAACTGCTCAAACAGGTACAGTGTCAAAAGAAGCACAAGCCACTGCTGTCACTCAAGAACCAACAACGACTGCTGTAGCTGGCTTGGAAGCAGCACAGGGTACTGCTGCGCAAGTAGCACCTGTTGCAGATCGCACTGTGCAAGAAGGAGAACTTATCTCTGGTTCTGCTGTTGACATGGCTAAGGTTGAAGAAGAACTTGCCAAAACAGAAGCGGCACAGGGTGTTGTTACAGAGGAATCAACTGTACAAGGTCAACTCAATAAGTTGATGCAAGACTTTGATGCTAACAAGCCACCGCCTTGGGCTGCAGCATCGATGCGAACTGCTACGGCAACTCTTGCTGCACGTGGTCTTGGTGCTAGTAGCTTGGCAGGTCAGGCAATCATTCAGGCAGCATTGGAATCTGCACTGCCCATTGCCAGCGCAGATGCTAAAGTTTATGAAGCAATGAATCTTCAGAACTTGACGAACCGTCAAGCTGTTGCCCTTGAATTGGGTAGACAACGTGCCACTTTCTTGGGTCAAGAGTTTGATCAAAACTTTGAAACCCGTGTTAGAAACGCAGCACGTATTGCTGATATTGCTGATAAGAACTTTGCAGCCGATGTTCAGATTGCTATTGAAAATGCTCAGCTTACCAATACGATGAACATTGCAAACTTGAGCGCTAGAAATGCTCTTGTGTTGGAAAAGGCTGCAGCAATGTCTCGTCTTGAAACACAGAACTTGAGCAATCGTCAACAAGTTGCTGTTGAAAATGCCAAGGCTTTCTTGGCTATGGATATTAAGAACTTGGATAATCGTCAGCAAGTTGCCATCTTCAAAGCTCAAGAAATTTCTGATGCTATTGTCTCTGACACTGCTGCTATTAACGCTGCTAAAGCAACCAATGCTGCTAACAAGCTTGAGGCTGATAAGATCAACGAAACACTTGCTCTTACCGCTAGTCAATACAATGCTGCAGAACGCAACAAAGTTAAACTGGCTAACATGAATGCTTCCAATGAGATTGCCAAGTTCAATGCAGAACAAGCAAATCGACGTGCAGAATTCAATGCTAATAATGCTACACAGATTAACATCGCCAATGCTAAAATCTTGGCAGAAGTTTCTGTAGCTAACACTGCTGCGGTTAATGCAGCTAATGCTGTTAATGCTAAGAATGCTACAGAGTTGTCTGCTTCTGTATATGCCCAGCAAAGCCAAACCTATCGTGACTTACTATCATATTCTTGGAAGACTGGTGAAAACGATAAAGAGCGTATAACAAATTTGGCTATTGCTTCTATTCAATTGGATGTTGCGGAAATTAAAGCAGATAGTGAATACAGTAACGCCGTTGGTAGTTTCTTTACAGAAGCGGTAAAAAACATTAAACTACAGGATGTTAAAGATGGTTGGAACTGGCTTACAGGTCGTTAAATAGGTATAAATATGCAACACATTAAAAATTATGTCAAAAAAATTGATAGTATTATTGCTTCGCGCAATGATGTAACGACTAAGACTAAAGAGTCTAAGGGATTGCTTGCGCCATCTAAGACTTTGCCATCTAAAGAACAACCAAAAACTGACGTAGATGTTATTGCCAGTTTTGTTCAAAGCATTCGCAGGTCACGAGAGGAAATGAAAAATGGCTAATATGAGTCCTATGGATTTTTTTAAACCTGTACCGCCCGGTATTTCATTTACTGATACACCACGTACTACACCTTGGAATACGCCACCTAAATATGTTAAGACAGGTGATGTTGCAAGTATGTACATTGGTACACTGTCTGAGCCATCTGTCATTAGTCGTGCGGTAGATTTGATTGAAACAAACATACCTATCGCTGCAATTGCTAATGCTTTGATGCTTACTGGTGTTGCTGAAAATAGACACACACTCGACACTGGAATCTTGGTCATACCAGTAATTATTGAGATGCTCGTTACGTTGGCTGAAATACACGGTGTTGAGTATCAAGTGTTTGAAAAAGATCCCGATGAAGATATTGTTCCTGATCGAATTATCAAGAAAGCTTTGAAGAAAGCACTTACTGTTAAAGCAGATAATGTTGAAGATGAGCCAGTGGTAGAGCTTTCTGGTTTGATGGCTCGTAAACCTAACAAGATGGAGAGTGTGTAATGGGATTTAGACTTAGCTCATTTATTGCAGGCGCTGCAGAAAACCTTACGAATACAATAAGGGAAGACGAGAAACAAGCTGCTGCGGCTGCTACGTTTGGCATCAAAGCACTTAAAGAAAACTACGATAAGGTACAAGCTGAGAATCGTAAACTTGAGACAGAGGTATCTGAAAACATTAAAACTCTGCGCACATTTGATAGCACTGCCACTGAAGCAGAACTGTTTGCTGCAGCTACGAATAAAACATATATGTCTATGGCACTTGAAGCAGCCAAGACTAATCCTGCAACTTTTAAAGTTGGTGATGTTGTTAAAATTAAACAAGACAATGCTTCCAACTTAACAGCTATGGAAATGTTGAAGGCTTATACAGAAGTTCCTGCAGTATCTAAAGCAGCACGACAAGCCGAGGGCGTCATTGAAATTGAAAAGAAATCTGAAGGCTTGTTTGGTATTGGTACATTGCGTGATCGTGCGTCAAGTCGTGCAGCCAGTAGAGCAGAAGAGCAAACTGCAAAGGCTATGGGTGTTCCTATTGAACAACTTCGTGCTGCTAGTGGATATGTTCGTCCAGAGATTAGTACGGGTGCTGAGTTTGATTTTACTTCTATGCAGCCAGCTAAGAGTTTTGAGAAACAAGAACAAGAAGCAAAAACAAGATTGCTTGCTGCTACACGTGAAAATGATCCAAAGAAAATCAATGAAGCTAAAGCAGATCTACTTATCTTTAAAACAGTTAAGGATACATTTACTTCTGAACAATTGCAGTTTTCTAATAAAATTGCTGACATCAAGAATCGTTACATGTTTGGTACGCCCGAAGAGCGTAAAGCCGCTAAGCCTGAGTACGACAAACTCATGGCAGATATTCGTGCTGAAGCAATGGCTAAGAAAGTTACTAAAGACGGTGAAGGCGAAGGTAAGATTCCTGCATTGGGTACATTGAACACATTCACTTCTGCTTCTGTTGCACGTGCTGTTGCTGCTAAGCATGGTGACTTGATCAGGTCTAAGCAACTTGCCATTGTTGAGAAAGCTGATGGCAGTGTTGGCATTGACTATGTTGGTGACAACGAAACTCTTCGTCGCCAGATCTTTGAGACACAGGCCAATGCTGCTAAGAACGCTTTGTCACTCTACACTGACGCTCAAGGTAAGCCACTCAACCGTGACGTTGCATCTGTATTGAACTCGTTCACTTCTGTAATTCCTTCTGTGGTTCGTCAAGACGGTGGTGCTACACAAACGCCAACCACCGGACCCGCTGCTGCTGCTGCACCAGCAACAACTACACCTACCCCTAAGACAAAAGCAGAGTATGATGCTATACCAAAAGGTACACGTTACATCGATACAGATGGTAAGACAAAAATCAAAGGATAAGTAATGGCGTTTGGTATTAACGACGAAGAAGTTTCTACTGGCTTCGGAGCCAATGATAGAGTTGTTGGGGGCTTTGGTGTAAACGATGTTGTTGTTTCTAAGCCTTCTATGGCTGCACCAAAACCAACACCACAACAGATCGAACGTATGGCTGCAAAGCCTGAAGTCGATTTGACCAAGCCTGCATTTGCTGCACCACGTCAACGTGCGACTGAGTTGCAAAAGGTGCAGGCTGCTGCTGTTCAGGAACGCGCCAAGCCTGAACCACCAAAGATTGATTACAAAGAACTCTATACCAATCCTGATTTATTTAACATAGTTAAAAACTATACTAAGGCTGCAACGGGTACAGAGTACAAAGAAGGTCAGGACAAAGAGAAGTTTGTTCAAGGCTTCATGACAAATCTGCGTGGTCAAGAGTGGAACACATTCTCTAACATTGCTGCTCTGAACAAGCTGAAGAATGCTCCCATGTCTGACAGGGAAAAGCTTGCTGCTGGCACACGATTGTTTGATCAGGTTAAGAGCGCTACAGAAGAAGGTGGTCAACCCGGTATGGCTCCATACTTGGATATTGCGCAGTCTGCATTGACAGACTTGACCAATTACCTTGGCTTTGGTGTTGCCACTGGTCTGAAGAAAGCTGCTGCTAAAAAGGCTACAGAAGCTGTTACATCTTCATTGCTGAAACCTGCAGCAATCACTGCTGCCACTATGGGTACAGAAGCTGTTGTTGGCGCTGGTCAAAATGTTGCTGAACAAAAGAAACAACAGGCTGTATCTACTGCGCTTGGTCAGACACCTAAAGACTTGGACCCTACACAGATTGGTGTTGCTGCATTGGTTAGTTCCATTGGCGGCTTCTTTGAAGCTAAGGGCGCATTGGCTGTTCCAGAAGGCAAAACTGGTGCTGAACAACTCACTGACATCTTGAAGAAGAAACAGGCAGTCCCTAAAGATCCTAATGCACCCATTACGTCCACTGAGCGTGTGTTGATTGATCCTGTCACCGAGAACATGGACAAGGTTGTTGAAGACTTCATTAAGATTGAAGGTCGTCGCATCTTGGATGAGGTCAATCCTGCTACAGCTTTGACAGACGCAAAGGTTCAGAAGGACATGTCTGCCCGTGCTGTTCGTGTAGCAATGCACGTCATCGACCAAGATCCAACATTCCGTCTTAAACCAAACCAGCAAGTCAGCTCTGCAATCAACGAAGTGTTTTCCAATCTGGACAACGTCAACGATGCTGTGTTGGAACAAGCCATTCGTAAAGAAGGACTGACACCAGACGACTTCGCTAAAGCAAACAAGATGACTGTGTCAGAGGCTGCTCAGGTTATGCAGCAATACTCTGCAGCTTCTAAAGTGCTGAAGCGCATGACAGAGATTGACCCTGTTATTAAGCAGCAGGTTGATGAGTTGTTTGCTAAACCAGACAGCCAAGTGACAGCGCTTGGTCGTGTTGGTCAAGCTATTCGTTTTGCTGAGCGTGAATCTAAGGCGTTCATTGTGTCCGGTATCGGCACTACAGTTCGTAACGTGTTGGGTACTTCTGTCGGTCTGACATACAACTCTGCAGCATCACTGATCGAAGGCGCTTTGTACACTGTTGGTCGTACACTTGATGGTGCAGCTAAGGGTCAACGACTCACTACAGCTATGCGTAGTCTTGGTGACACAATGAGTGATGCCTTCAGTGTGTACGGATACATGGCAAAGGGTGGCTTGTCCACTGAAGTGACAAACACTTTGCTGCAGCACAACCCTGCACTGCGCAACAACATCTTGAGCGCTACACAGGAAAGCTCCACCACTGAATTGTCTAAGGCTGCACAGGTCTTCAACACTTTGAACGTGGCACAGGACGCTTTCTTCCGCAAAGCAATCTTCAATGCTGCTGTTGAGAAGCACATGCGCCGTGCTGGTTTGGACATGTATGAAACCATCGGCCAAGGCAAGAGCATTCCCGCATCCATCTTGCAGCAAGCCACAGACGAAACTCTGAAGGCTACGTTCTCGTACACACCAAAGGTGCAGAAGCAAGGCATCCAAACCTTTGAAGCTGGTGCAGAAGCTGCGGGTAACTTGTTCGTTAAGGCTGCTGAGTTTCCCGGTGGTAGCTTGATTGCTACATTCCCACGCTTCATGTCTAACGCCATTGCTTTCCAATATCGCTATAGCGTCTTTGGTGCAGCATCAGGTATGGAAGACTTGTTGCAGGGTTCGTTGTTGAAAGCTGCAGGCTCTTCTGGTGGTGATGCTCTCATTCGTAAAGGTCAAGAGAACATTGCTAAGGGTGTTGTTGGTACAGCAGCATTGGCTGCAGCGTATGACTATCGCATGAACAACCAAGACACAGACTGGTACAACATGAAGCAGGACGATGGCTCCACTGTTGACACTCGTTCCGTCTTCCCATTGGGTCCAACACTGGCTGTTGCTGACTTCATGGCTAAGCGTAAGCTTGGTTTGGAACCAAAGACTGCTGAGATGGTTGAGGCTATTGTCGGTATGAAGATGCCTGCTGGCACACAGAACCAATTCCTTGATCAATTGTTTGCTGCAATGTCGTCTGAGAAAGAAGCAGACAAGATTGAAATTGCTGCGGGTAAAGTGTTGGGTGACTTTGTTGCTCGTTTCTCACAGCCGTTTGTATTCAAGAGCGCTTACGAATTCCTTGATCTGTTCCGTGAAGGCGGTGCCATTCAGCGTGACCCTAACGTCATCACTGCCGAAGACAGCGGTGATCGATTCATTGAGGCTGCTGTCAATCGTGTGCAGGGTAAGTTGCCTGTTCTCAAAGAACAACTTCCAGAAGCTATCCCACGTTTGCGTGAAGGTCCAGTGTACAAAGAAGGTGAATTCTTCTACAGCTTGGTTGGTGTACGTGAGACACCACCGAAGACTGTTTCTGAGAAAGAGATTGTTCGACTCGGTATTGATCCGTTCAAACTGTACGGCCCATCGTCGGGTGATCGCACATATGATCGTGCCTTTGTTGAAGCTGCTAACCCGCTGGTCATTAACGCCATTGAGCGTACTATTGCTAACAAGCGTTACCAAGCACTTACTCCCACTGAACAGAAGCTGGCACTGACCAATGTTGTTCGTGATGTGACAAGCATTGCTCGTGACAAAACAGACGGTAAGTTTATGTCTGAGGATTTGTTGCGTGTTAAGAAGATGCAGTTTGATAAGCTGTCACAGGATCAGCGTAAGGTTATTAACGAACGATATGCTCGTGATAATGATGGTGTAACTTTGGAAGAAGCCAAAGACTATAAAGCTGTTGATAAATACGAAGCTATGCTAGGTAATCTGGCATTTGCCAAGGGTGGTTTTGTTGGCAAAGTATTGGGTAAGAAAGCTGCTGACGAAGCTGCTGAACCAATCTTGGAAACACTCAAGAAGAAGTCTGTCACACCTACTCCAGCCGACAATGCTGCTATCGATGACATCATCAATAAACGAGTTGGTACTGAAACAACATCGTCTGCTGCAATTGACCAGACAGCTAACATGCTGATGGGCAAGAAGCCTGTGTTGCCTAAGTCTGCAGCAAAATCTAAACCTGTGCTTCCTAAAGCAGCAGCAGAACCTGCAGCAATCGCACCAGAAGCGCCTGTATTGGGTCAAACAGAACAAGCCCTACCTACCCCACCAGCAAAAACGATAGAGGCTCCTACGCCTTCTAAACAAACTGACGAGTTTGATGACATTGATTACGAGACTCAAATGTACAACGAAGATCCTACGTTGAACATGTCTTATTCATTCGATGACTTGCCCTATGCTGACCCTTCTATTGCTGGCAAAGGTGTTGTTGGTACACCAATTGATAAGTTTACCAGCATTGGTGGTATTGATGGCGCAATTAATATTGTACGTAAAGAACGTACTGATGCTTTTGATAAGTTGCGTGGTGATCCAGACTTCCTTGATTTTGACGATAGTGTTTTGTCTACAGCGTTGGCAAAGTATCGTGAAAAAGACTCAGCCCGAATGAGTGAGTTGATGAATCTACCAAAAGAAAGGGTTAGTCCTTTCTATGCTCCAGAGTTTGATATTGAAAAAGCAAACACTGATCAATTTAATACGTTCTTTAAGATTGCAAAATCTGAACAGAAACGATTGGATGATTTGAGAAGCCGGTATAAAGATCGTCCACCTGTTACATTGTTCCACGGGCAAGAGGAAGGAACTAAGGTGATGCAGAATCTTGTGAAGAAAGGGTTTACTTCACCACAGACTGATCCACGTAAACATGCTGAGATGACCCTTGGTGCTCCATCATTTACTAAAGATCCAAACCTGAATGTGTTGATTCCAAAGTTTGGTGGCGAAGATGTTGGCGCATATGGCGCTGTCAATTTCCCTTATGCTGACTATCTGTATCGCCGTGTCAACATGCCTGCAAAAACATATGACTTAGCTAATAAGGGTAGAGGTGGTGATCCGCTTGAAGCGTTGTCTGTATACAACAGGGCAATCTCTGGAACCGATGACAATGCTGTTCCTATTAGTCTTCCAAAAAGTTACCACCTTGAAAGTGAAGACATGTTCATTGAGGCAGACAAACTAAAGAAAATGGGATTTGAAAGACCAGCTTCTAAGAAGGGTGACGTTGAAGCTCGTGATCAAATCACTAAAGCTATTTCGGAAAAAGATTTGACGACCACCAATCTGAAAAAACTTGGTGATTCTTATGAAACATTTAAGAAAGGCATTGAAAATAAACGTGTGTCTGAAAAAGATATATACAAAATGTATGGTGATGTACGCAATCTGTTTAAGCAAGAGCTTTCTCGTTCGACTAAAACAGTGAGTGTTACAGGCGGTGCTGGGTCAAGATATGTCAATACAATTCGCACATTGGCTGAAGGTGATGATCTAACTGTACCTTTCCGAGATCTTCCAAAGGGAATGTCTATTGTTGACGTGCTGACAGATCTTGAAAAAGAAATGTCAAAGTTGGCAAAGAGAAAAGGCAACACTGTGCTTACCGAAAAGGCTGCAAACATTGCTGAAATGAAAGATTTGTTGTCAGGTATTCGTGAGCAAACCGTCAACAAGTTTGGTAGTGTTACGCCCTCTAGTGTGAAAGCTGCGGGATACAGCAAAGGAAAGATTCCTGAAAGCAAGATGGGGCTTGCAACATCTGTCAAGGACTTACAAGAGAAAAAGAAAAAGCTGGTAGAGAAGGTGTCAAGAGAATGGGAAGAAGATGTGATTGATAATTTAAAAAATCAGATCGAAAACATTGATGCTGACATCGCAGCTAAGAAAGAAGCCATTGGTCCATTGCAAAGTGAACGATCATTAAAAGATCAAGTTATGAAACTGACAGATAAGTTTGCAAAGGGTGGTCTTGCAAGTCGTCGGTAATAACAAACAAATGTCGACAAATTGTAAAGGGGAGCCGTCATAGCTCCCCTTTTTGTTTTAGTTGCAGGCATAAGGTTCGTCCTGCTTGCCCTCTCGACCACAATGTAGACCCAATCACGGGCTTCTGTCGGGCTTTTGCGTTGATCAGACGCCTATTTTATTTTGGGATACCGGGTAGGAGTCGAACCTACAACCCGTAGTTTTGGAGACCACTGCTCTGCCAGTTGAGCTACCGATATACATAAGTGGATGCGGAGGAAGTACTCGAAACTTCTACGTAGAGCTTATGAGACTTACGGATACCCTGAATCCCCGCTGACAATGTTATATCACAACTTATTTAATCCTAGCAAGATTATCAAAGTAGGCAGCATCAAAGCCACGTTGCCATTCCTTACCAGCTAAGCTATCAGGATCGTAGCTGTTACTAAGCCAACCACGGCCAAAGGCATAGTAGCCCTTCTCAAACTGCACACGCAGCAAATGCTGTGGACGTTTAAACTGTTGCATAGTTTTCTCCGTAAAGCTCGTTAGCTAACAAATACCCTTCAAGTTCCCACATCTTATTGATGGCATCCTCGTAAGCATACTTCTCTCCAAGGGCTGTGTTGAACTTGGCAGGATCTACACATGCACTCTTGCCGATGATGAGGAAGCCACAATGCAGATGCATGAAGCACAGCGTTGTAGTTGTATCAGGCACGACATAATACTCCACCTTCTTTGTCTTCCGCTGCATGTCTGTGGTGGTGACAGATGTGCGCTTCACAGATTCATTCGGCTGGTTCATCTTTAAATGCCTCGTCAACTTTCTTTGTAATGTATTGGTGCGCAATGATGGCAGCAAGGTGCGCATTGCTATCTTTATTAACCTGCTCAGGTTCAAACAAGATTTGAATACTAAGACTACCATCGTTATCATCCGTAAAGATGATTGTCGATTTATTCGTTGACATATGCATGTCCTTTCAGTTGGTTGATTTTGAGATTGTAGCAATCACTCTTAACTACATAGCCATTGCTAGGATCGATTGTACCCTTCTTCATGAACACGCTGTCAAGCATGTACTGTTGTTTTTCGTACACACCTAAGAACCAACCTACGCTCAAATCATTCTTCACACGAACGAAAGCATAGTAGTCACACTCTTGGGTTGTATTCAACCCAGCAATAGAGCACTCATAGGTATCAAGTGGTTTGACAGAAGTCTGCTTAGTCTTCACATCCACTGTCTTACCATTACACAGAACGAGATCATAGTCGTATGTGTTAGCCAACACACCACCCATAACCTGTTGCGCTATAGCTTCACCAATGAAACCAGCAATGTTGCCAGCCCCACTGGTGATGCTGTTACGCAGCTTACCCATCTCTGCAGCTTTGTCTCTAGCAGTGACGAGCATGTCGCCAGTAACAACAACCTCAATCACTTCTTACCACCAATCAGATTCATGTCACCGATGTAGATTTTGACAAACGGTATCATGACAATGATGCCAATAAAAGCAAACAATCCATTTTCGATTTCGTCAGTATCAGCGATGTGGCAAATGTCATCGTTATATTCAATGTCAAAGCCAAAGCCATGTCGTAGTTCTATCAATATCATTGTCGATCCTCATACAAAGTTTTGGCGATGATGTAGTTCTTAACCAAACTACTGCGCACAATATCGTCCATACCAAACTCAAAGCGGCTGAACTCTCGCATGTCCTGCACAATGTCCAAGAACTTTGGCAAGCCTGTCTTGTCGTCCTTCTTCTTCAAGTCAGTCTGTCGAATGTCACCACAGTAGATGATCTTCGAGGTGTGACCAACACGAGTGACGATGGTGTCGAGTTCTTCAAACGTCATGTTCTGAATCTCGTCAGCCAACAAGATGGAGTTGGTGAAGGTAGTTCCACGAATAAAGCTGGTTGAGATAAACTCAATGTAGCCTTGCTCAGACAAACGATCCCATGCGTCCTTGCGGTTGAACAAGTCAGCACAGATCTGGCGATAGGGCTGGATAAATGTCTCCATCTTTTCGTTGGCATCACCGGGCAAGAAACCCATGTCACGACTTTGCACAGAGCTACGCACAATGACAACCTTCTTGTAGGGGCTGCTCTTGTCCATCACTTCTTCAAGCGCTTTATACAAAGCAATGTAGGTTTTGCCTGTACCAGCAACACCATGCAAACACATGAAATAATCACCAGCGTTATAGGCGTCAAAGAACTCTTTTTGTTTTGATGTCTTAGGCTGAATAGTTGCCATGTCATCAAGACGCACACGAAGACTGTTGTTCTTTGTAGCTGGCGCAGGTGATTCAAGTGCAGCAGGTGGTGCTGACTTACGTTTTGTTACCATCGATACTTCCTTTGGTTGTGAAGAAGCCCCGACATGGGGCTTCTAAGGGATATTATAGACTAGTTCCAATCTCTACAAACTCAAATGTGAGTTGATAAAGATGCGCATATGTGGGTTGTTCGCGTAACCAGTCAAAGAACTTATCCTGTGCTTCAGAGATAGTGTTTGCTTTGACATGCAACACACCCTTAAACATGTTGCTTTGGCTGCTGTAGCTGACAGTGAAGTTTCTCATGTTGCCTTACCCCACACATCATCCCATGTACCAGTCTGAGCACCCTTGCTGTAGTCTGTGACACGCTGTTCAAAGAAGTTGGTGTGTGATGTACCGAGCATGCCATCGACCCAAGGCAGAGGATTCTTCTTAATCTTGTAGATTCCTTTCATGCCCATCGAAATCAATCGACGGTCTGCAATGTAGCGGATATATTCTTTCACTTCTTCTTTGGTGAGTTTCTCAACTTCCACCATACCAAAAGCAAGATCAATGAACTGGTCTTCAATAGCAACCATCTGTTTAGCAATCTCTTTAATCTGCTCGGGCGTAGTTTCGTCTTGATGATGTTTAACATATTCACGATATACCTTTATCATTCCTTCAGCATGTTGTGTCTCATCGACAATAGACCATGCAATGATTTGACCAAGTCCTTTCAGCTTACCGTTACGTGCAAAGTTGAGCAACATAACAAAGCTGGAGAACAACTGCATACCTTCACCGAAGGCAGAGATGACAGCAATCTTCTCAGCCACTGGTGCGTTGCTCAGGCGTTGCAGATAGTCATGCTTCTCAACCATCTCGCCATATTGCAAGAACTCATTGTAGGTTGATTCAGGCAACCCCAATGTTTCGATCAGGTGCGCATAGGCTGCAACGTGCAAAGCTTCACGTGCGGCAAACCCACTCATCATCATCCTCACTTCCGGTTGACGGAACAAAGGAATGTAATGGTCATGATAACCGCCACCAATATCCAAGTCACCCTGCACAAAGAAGCGCAAGATCTTTGTCAGAAACTCCTGCTCATCCTTGTTCAACTTTTTGTAGTCTTTAACATCCTCAGACATTGGCACTTCAGTGTGCAGCCAATGGCTTTGTTCATGCTGCAACCATGCGTCATAGGCCCAAGGAAACTTGAACGGTTTGAAGATGGTGCGTTCTTCTGTAATGTCGGCTTTAGTCTTTGTCATATTCATCCCTCACATGCCAAGCAGGTGTCGCCATCTGCAATGCTTTTCAAATCAATCTCATCTTCGATACGTTGACGTTTAATCTGCGCACCAACCTTGTCTGCCTTCTTCACTTTCTCACTGCGAAGATAGTACAAACTCTTCAGCCCACTCTTCCATGCCAAGAAGTGGACGCTGTGCAGATACTTCACAGACACGTTAGCAGGGAAGAACAGATTAACCGACTGTCCCTGATCAATGTACTTCTGACGATCTGCAGCAAGCTCAATCAACCAGCGCTGATCAATCTCCATCGCTGTCTTGTACACTTCCTTCAACTGATCAGGCACGTCCAGATGTTGGATAGAGCCATCGTTGGCGATGATGGATGCCCATGTGTCATCGTCGTCTTTACCAAGCTTTGCAAGCTCTGCTTTGAGGAAACGATTCTTGTACACGAACGCACCGGACAATGTATCCTGACGGAATACGTTAGCACGATAGGGTTCGATTGAAGGGCTTGTGTTGCCCATGATCAAGCTGCTGCTTGCATTGGGAGCAATAGCAGTCCAATGGCTGAAGCGACGATGAACACCACTGAGATGTGCGTCAGGGCATTGACCACGTGACGCAACCAAAACAGCGTCACCAATCTCACACTGCTTGTGGATGTGTTTGAAGATTTCATTGTTGTAACTCTTAGCCATAACACCATCGATGGCTACACCTTTCTTCTGCAAGAAAGCATGAAAGCCTAGTGTGCCAATACCGATGCTGCGTTCCATGAGAGCACTGGCACGAGCACGAGCGATAGTGTTTGGTGCATTGTCAATAAAATACTGAAGCACATTGTCCAGCATCTCCATAACATCAAGGATAAATTGATTGTCTTTTTTCCATTCATCATAGTATTCCAAGTTCAGTGAAGACAGGCAGCACACGGCTGTACGTTTCTCGCTTGTTGGTAAAAAGATTTCAGTACAAAGATTGCTACCGTTGATGGTCAAACCTTTGTCTTGCAACCATGATGGCATAGCTTTGTTGGCTGTGTCAATGAAGATGAGATAGGGTTCACCTGTCTGCATGCGCAGGTCCAAAATCTTCTGCCACAGATACTTAGCCGACACAGTCTCAACCACTTCACCGTTTGCTGGGTTAATCAGGTTGAAGCTATCGTCTGCATTGTCGTCCTTCATGCATTGCTCAATGATGTTCATGAATTCATCAGACAAGTTGATGCCGTGATGCATGTTCAACGTGCGAAGGTTCTGATCGCCAGTAGGTTTGCGCATCTCCAGAAACGGGATGATGTCAGGATGGTTGATGTTGAGGTAGGCAGCATAACTTCCACGGCGTGTACGTCCTTGGCGATAGGCCAATGAACTAGCGTCATAGATCTTCAAGTGTGGCATAACCCCTGTCGATTTATCGTCACTGTTGCGGATGCCAACATGAACACCGACACCACCGCCCATCATAGATAGCCAATTTGTTTCCGAAAGATTATCGACCAAACCTTCTGCACTATCATCCATATAATTGAGAAAGCAACTAATAGGCAGGCCGCGCTTAGAACGACCAAAAGATAGGATAGGAGTAGAATAGCTGAGCCAATGTTTACTAGAGTAGTCATACAGTCGCTGAGCATGTTCTTGATTGCTGGCAAATGCCGATGATACAAACGCGAATCGTTCTTGTGGACTTGTTTCATCTTCTTTCATGTAGCTTTCTTTAAGACGCTGCAGTCCAAGCTCGTCGAACAATGCGTCACGGGACAGGTCAACTTCAACCTTAAATGTCATGGTGTAATACCTTTGTGTTATGAGGAAAAGAAAGCAGCCGAAGCTGCTTATGTGTGGGAGGGGTAAGAGTTATACCATTTATCGATTGTCCCCGCTGCCCTGAAGTGTACCGTTGTCTTTTCTACCCCACAGTTTTTGCAAATTGTGTACACAGATTTCTGACATACTAAGCTTGTGGTCTTGAGCAACAGCAGCAACTTGCCACAACACATCACCAAGTTCTTTCTTGATGTCGCTATTGTATTTCTCAATGTCGCCACCATCTCGACGCAGCTTAGCAGCCTTGCCTGCCACTTCACCAGCTTCGGCTACCAAGTTCAGCAGGGCATACTCACGATCTGCGGTGGGCAGTCGAAGCTTCATAGCTTCTGTTTGATATACGTCAATGTTCATTCTGTTTCCTCTGTTGGTGTTAAAAGTTTACCTGATTCAATGCCTTCTTTGATGCAGGCAACGATGGCATATCGGATCAAAAACTCTTTGGCTTCATCGTCAAGGTTGACGTGAAAGTCTGCAGATCCGTCTTCGTTTTCTTTGTACATTTCAATTTCGATTTTCATTTCTTCCTCACACTGTAGACAATCAAGCCAATGATTGTGCTGAGCATTGTAACCACTTGAATCAGTGTCGGTGCCAGCACAAACCACCAAGACCAATCAATATACTCCATCAACTTCAACACAATGAAGATGAGAGTTAATGCACTTAAAAAGTTCATCAGAACAACTCCGGTTTAAGTTCTTTAATCTTTGCTGTCGTGTAGTGCGACAACACCTTGAAGTCAACCTTGGGATTCTTAAATTCCTTCACGAAGTTCCATGTTTCCTCAATGACTAGGTCGTAGTATACAGTGTGAATTAAGCGAGGGATGTGCTTGCTAGACCACCCTTCCATTTCAGTAGTGATTTTAGCAACAACCTTATCCACCAAAGCCTGCGTCACATACTTGGCAACGATCTTCTCTTCAACAATTTCACAACCAACAACAGGCGCACCCATAGCGATGTGATGTTTGGCTTTGAATTCGTTGGTGACAATCTTGGCCCAAGTCTGACGACCATACTTGTTCTTGTAGTCATAGTTCTTGATGACAACACCCTCGCCACTACCCTCACCATCCTTCACCAGATAGTGTGCCTTGCTCAGACACTCAGTGAAGTGGTCAATACTACCGTTCTTGATGATGGCAATGGGTGCAATGACGTTGATGCCAGCAGCAACCAAGCCTGCAGAGTATTCGTCATAGCTCAGCAGTCGTTCTTTGTTTCGGTCATACACATCGAACACATAGAACTTACGCCATGCATCGTCGTTGTAGGTCTTCAGCGTATGCGGCACAAGCCATTCACCGTAGAGAATGTGTTCGGGGTTGGCGTACATGTAAGGAACAACAGCGTTGTCATCAACCATAGCATTCATGAAGCCAGCATTGTCATTGTCTATAGAAAGCTCACGGTTGCGACTACCACAACTAAATGGTATAAGCTTGGTTGGGTCCATCCATACACTACCGTTAGTACCATCCAGCTTAGGGAATACATAGCATGTCCCCACTTCAATACCTTCCACTTCGGTGTTACCGTAGCGCTCAAGGTGTTGATATTTTAAGAAGCTCATTTCTTTTTCCTTTCAAGTTTTTCTTGATCAGTCTTCACCTTATGGCAAGGCTTACACATCACCTGCAGATTCTCTATCTCACAGAACATACGATCAATGAAACTATCCCAGCTAATAAACCCCTTCTTGGGGTCTACAACAGGCTTAATGTGATCGACCTGTACATCGGTAGCGACAAAGAGATCTTTGCATTCAGCGCACTTGTAATGCATTGCCATCTTACCCGTCTTTGCATTCACTTGCTTGCCAACGAAAGCTTCCTTCAAAGCTTTGTACTTCGGAGGCCAGCGCCGTGATGCAGCACGTAGGGCAGAGGTCACGAAAGATTTGAATCGTGCCTCTGTCCATTCACCACCATTGCGTTTCTTATCTGTCACGTGGTACAGCTTCAAAGGCTACGCTGGTCATGTCGAATGTATTGGCAGGTTCGACTAGGATGTTCTCCACAATGGAACAAACTTCTGCAACGTCGAGCGCTACAAAATAAAACAAGTTGCTTTCACTTTCTTCCACTGCAACAACAAAGCCATTCTCGGCATCGGTGATTGTTATTTTCATTGTAGTCCTTCCACATCAACTTTGTTGAATGTAATGTCAGCATCAAGTCTGCTCATGGCATAGATGATGTGTTCCTTAACTGTCTCAACAAGGTAGTCTTCATTGGCATACTCAGCGCCAAGATCGTCAACATCGATCTCAGCTTCAAACGTCACAGTCACTTTAGTCATTGTGTTCTCCTAAGTCAAAAGCTACAAGATAGAGCAGGCAACAAATAGCATGGGCTAGGTGGTGCTTACCAGTTTCTGGATCGTGTGTTTCGCCACTGGCATAGGCAGTGAAGTGACGAAAGCCTGCGTCGATGTAGCGACGACGAGCATCTGGCACCCTCTTCCAATTGTCAGGGGCATACTTCTTTGCACCGTAAGTGAGCACTTCAACAACTTCTTTCAAGGCTTTGAAGGGTAGCAAAGACCATTGAGGTTTGTCGTTGTCATATTTGACACCAGACTTCACTACGATTGGTTCGTCGCTAACGTCAGCTAAGAAATCTCTAGATACCCACTTGTTGTAATCTTTACAACCGAAACATGCTGCATTAGGCCAATCTAATACTTGTCCAGCATTAAAGCAAGTCTTGCAGTCTTTCATTGCATACCTCCAACAGTTTTGGTATATGAAGTTAGCACGTGATCTTTGTCCACAACTCTTTCGTTACCAAGATCGAACTTGCCATCCTGATAAATCTCATCACACTTCTTCAAGATTCTTGCGGTGAAGCTTGTATCTTCTTCCATGATGGATACGGTTGTCGCCATCAGTGTTCCAACACCAACCAAGTCTTGCATGTGCTCTTCGTCCAGCGTAACCGGACCAACAACACACACCATCAATTCAAACTCACCACTCCATTCGCCATCATCTTTCATGACGGGACGCATCACGACAGCTACGTCATTCGGTTTAAAGGGGTTGTCCATGTTTGTCCTTCGTGTCTGCGTAAGAAAAGTAGACGGGCGTTCTCAACTACCCTGTCCTCGTTATCATCATAGGCTGCGACACAGCGATGAAACATCTCAGTCTCATCTGCTGCATCCTCTAGCATCTTCCTAGCTTTGATGTTACCAACGCCACGAAGTCCTATGATGTTGTCGGCAGCATCGCCTGTCAAGATTTGCATGTACAACCTGAGCAATCCTTCAGCTTCAGATATGTAGTACGCTTCCTTCTTGACAAAGTTGTAATGCCATCCTGCCACTTGGTCTAGGTCTTTATCCAACGAAACAATGACCCCATTGTCACCAAGCTTTGTGGCTTCAATGGCAATGGAGTCATCAGCTTCTTGGCCCTTAGACATGTCAGCCTTCCACTCTTGCATCAGATGTTTACGCAGTGCTGCCAGATGTTGTGGCTTTACCTTGTCTGCTCTGTTGCCTTTGTAGGGGGCTGTGATGGCTATGTCATTCCTGAAGTTACCCTTGCCCGTGAGGAAGAGTTTCCATTCATCAACATAGCCACATTTGTCTACGCCACACATGAGAGTGTTGATGATGAGGGAGTCTACCGATCTGATAGCCTGCGCCTCATCTTCATTCTCACATGCTGCTGCGGCTCGGTAGCAATAAATGTCCGAGTCCAGAAGCGCAATCATTTACAGAACGTCTTCGTCGTCTTCAGAGATGTTGCCACCACCAGCGTAGACAACCAAGTCTGTAATGACCAGCTTAGCCAGCGAAGGGCTAACACCCTTCTTGTTCTTGTATGTCCATGCGTAAGTGCCGATCATACAAACGGCTTTGCTACCGTTACCAACATCTTCAACGATCTCATCGTTGTCAGTATCAAAGGCTTTGATGGGACGCTGCGATTTGCAGGTGATGTACTTACCATGCTCGGGCCGTTTCTCCAAGTTCTCTTGCACAGAGATGCCCATGTCTTCCAGTGCAGCCACTGCTTTGTCAGACAGGTTACACAGATCAACTGTGTATGCGTCAGCCATTTCGTTTTTACGATTCAGAAAAGCCCAGTTAACTGTAGCTTTGATTTTCAACTTGTCACTCATTTGAGTTTCCTTTGATTTAAATGCTGACCAATTCAGTAGGGGTCAGCTTCCTACATGCTTCATTGTATCACCAGCTTTTCAGCAGCGTCAATGTAGTATTTAAAATCGACATCCTTCCAAGTGAAGTCTTTGATGTCGTTGCATGTCCACATACCATAGCCTTCACCAATACCAATGCGGCGTGGCTCATCTTCGTCAGTGAGTGGTGGCATTATCTTAACAAGACTACCACCCGCATTGCAAGCATAGAACCTGCAGATGTTTTGTTGCACTACCTCAGTGCCATCATTCATCACCATCACAAGCTTGCTGCTGCGTGGCACCTTAGTGCGCAACAGGAAGTCATATTTATTCTCGTGATTTTGTATAAAACTTTTGACACTAACACCATGCAGCATGGCAGCTTCAGCAGCCATCGGTATGACCAAGCCACCCTGATCTTGATGCCAGCCTAGTCCCTCATACTGATAGGCTCCCTTGCGTTTCACTTTACCGTCTGTATACACAGCGATGTAGTTGTTCACGTCACGGATAATCATCTTCGAATACTCAGCATACTCAAGCTGTAGTCCAACTTGTTTCTGCCATGCATCACAGATGCTGTTGTACTCATCACGCTTATCACGAGGTAGCTTCACAGTGACACCGTCAGTGTTGACCTGAATAATAGACAAGCCTTCAATGCCCATCAACTTCTCAGCCAACAAGCACAGCGACAACTGACCATTGATGGTGATTGTCATTGTGTATTGCGGGTCATAGAAAGGACTGTACTTGTTGTTGCTATCCCCGTACACACCGTTCAATGCAAGCTTCAGCATGGCGTTCTCAGCACTGGTCTTGGGATAGCTCTTACGCTGCTCGTATACATCTTGGTAAATGTCACAGAACTTCTCAGACAAGTGCTCAGGATACACACGGTTGGCAATGGCAATGTTGGGATACATCGAAGCAACGTCAGCGTCAACGATCATGTACTTGTCATCATCGCTAACAATCTGTGACTCAATAGATCCATGAATACCACCAGTGCCGAAGTCAAAACGAAAGCCAGCAACCTTGACGTTCAAAGTGTCAGCACTGTTCCAGCATTTCCAATAGCTGTGCTGTGCAACACCTTTCTTCTTGGCCTTCAATTCGTTCTTCTCAACCCAGCCAAGCGGATGCTCCTGCTTAAACTCGGCAAGCTCTTCCTCTGTTGGCTCAGCCCTGAACTTCTTCTTCACCGTGGTCATGTCAGCATAAGCTGCCAAGTCACCAAGATCATGCTCTTCAATCTCTGAGAACACACCCTTGGTTTCGCTAATCGATTGCTTAGCAAACCAGTCAAGCACAAGCTGAAACTCGGGACGCTTGAAGTCATAGTAATTGAACAAGCAGTCTTTGATGTTGATGACGCTACGCTTGGTCTGGTTTATCTTGAACGATGCACCATTGCGGATGTAGCAGCTACCCGGCATCTGCTCTTCCAAGCGCATGATGAAGTAGTCTTTGCCAATCTTAGTGTCGTTATGGTTGAGGAAGTTACGGCTGTACTTCTCTGTCAACTCTTCACGAAACTTGATCAGTCCTTTGCTGTGGTTGTAAAACTCCAGCGTCTGCTTCACGTCATGCATGTTGTATTTTAACAACACATCTATCTCATCGTCAGACAAGTAGATGCCGACAGGATAGGGCAGGTCTTCGATGTTGTCAGACCTCATGTTGAATTCCAACATCTTCAATGACGTAGCCCTAGCCTTGTTGTCGAAGTGATGTATCTTGTACAGATCGATTTGCTTGACGTGTTCGTCAGAGGTCTTGACGGTCTTTGCAAACCCGTCTTGTTCTCTGATCAAAGCCTGTGCCTTCTTGTATGCCCGTACAGCTACGGCTTTGCCTGACACAGTGACAGCCTTGTCTCGCACAGACAACAAGTCATGTATCACAGGGTAGTCAAAGCCTAAGTTGTTGAAGCCTACGAGTCTGTCTTTCTTTCTTCGTCGCTGGTCGAGCCAGTCAAATAGTCTGTCAGACTCATTCCTTCTGGAAGAGCATTCAAATACGGTAGGGTTGTTTCCGTCAGCGTCGATGGCTGTGCAGGTGAAGCAGTTGGGATAGGTTTCAATGTCGTAGATCCAATCCATTCTTTCTTTTCCTTCTTTGGTTTCGGAAATAGTTTATCACGATATGCCCTCATCAGTGATGCGCTCACGTTCTGAATAGCATACGCCTGTATCTCGTTGCCGGGATTGTCTTCACCAATATACCTGAAGTATTCTTGCACCACATGCACAGCTTCGTGTACCAACAATGTTGCAACATCGATTCCTTCTACATCAGGCGTAACAGGTATACACACAATGGTGACTCTGTTACCCTTCGGTGTGTTGAAGTAGTGTGTGGTAGCCAACGCTTCTTGCATTAGCCACCTGTCCCACTCCGCTATCGGAATCTTCAAATACTTCAGCGTCTTTTGATAGTCTGCCTCAGTGGTGCAGACCTTGAGAAAGTCACCTTCGATCAGGCAACGGCTCAGCCATGTCGTCATTGTCGTTGTCCTTCTTAGGTTGTTCCTGTTTGTCCCTGCCGAAGATGGCGTCCCATCGGCTGGCCCATTCTTCATCGGCTATAGAACGTGGTCGTTGTGTATGTCCTTTGCCACCATCACTGGTCATCATGTGCCTCCATATTTACGGCTAAGCAACTCCTGCTCAGCGTCATCAAGCAAGGCATAAAGCTTTGCCAGTTCTGTGTTGCCTGCCATGTAAGCTTCACGCTCAAGTTCTTTGTAAGTTTTCATTACGCTCTCCGGTTGTTTAAGATTTGCAACAAGATGTTGATCGACTGAATTAACATCATCTGTTCCATTGGGTCAAGCTGGTGATAGCTTGGTGTAGGGGTAGGCCATCGTTTTCTAATGGCTTCCCAATATTGTTCTACGTCACTCACAACACATCTCCTTCTGGTTCATCTTCAATCTCAAACATTCTACCTGTCTCTTTGTTGTAGAGCAAGTTACATGCTGGACCAGTGACACCCGCGAATCTGTTCTTGAGCACACGAACATGAGTGGTGTTACGTTCAATCAAGTCTTCAGCCTGACCATTACGTTCAAGACCAATCACCATATCACTAAGCTGTGCAATCGATGCAGACCCACGCAGTTGTGCAAGCGATGTTGCTGCACCTTCTTCATGGCCCTTGTCGCTTGGACGTTTCAAGTGACTGACAAGTATCAAAGCAATGTTGGTTTCTTGCACCAGCATACGTAGCTTTGTCATCACCTCGTCCAAAGCTTTGCGTTCGTCACCACTCTCCTGACTTGAGATGATGATGGACAAGTGGTCAAGGAACACATACTTGCACGACATACCTTTAGCCAGATAACGCACACGGTTGACGATGTTCTCAATGCTCGTGCTTCCAAAGTGGTCGAAGAGGTAGAGTCGACCAGTACCTAGTGTGTTCTCGAAAGCAATCTTCCTGTCGTCATCAGACACAGCAGTGTCAGGTAGGTGCAAGGGTGCGTTAGCAGCCAATGACATCATAGACAACGCAGTCTTACGCACACTCTCTTCAAGAAACATCAGGCCAATGTTGTCGTCAGTGTTCTTAATGAGATGCCATACCAACTCACGCAGCACTTGAGACTTACCCAGCCCACTACCAGCGGTGATGGTGACAAGCTCACCCAAGCGGATGCCATAGGTTAGTTCGTTCAATCCAGCCCAAGGATACTTGCAATCGGCAGGTGCCATAGGCTCAGACACTAAGTCCCACAGTGTGCTACCAGAGACAATACCGTCTGGTACAAAGGGTTCGCTGGCCCACCAACGACTGACATACTGCGCTTCCTTGCTCTCGCCAAGCCAGTCACATGCATCCTTCAGATCTGGCAAAGGCTTGAACACCTTGCACTTGTTACCGAACAACTCAGCCACTTCTTTAGCAGCTTTCCTACCCGGTTCATCACCGTCAAAGTTGACAACGATGGTTTCAAAGCTGTTCAGATATTCATACTGCGCCTTACAATCTTTCAATGCAGATCCTGCACCGTTACGCACAGACACTACAGGCCACTTACTACCTGTCATTTGGAATGCAGCCAGTGCATCGAACTCACCTTCAGTTATGGTGATGTACTTGCCACCGGATGGGTAGAGGTTCTGTCCAAATAATGTACCTGTCGACCACTTACCTACAGTGGAGAACTTCTTATCTGCTACAGGTCTAACCTTGGCTGCAACAAGCTGACTGTCCTTGTCGTAGTAGGGAAAGTAGAAGTTGTTGCTCTCACGAACAACACCGTACTTCTCCATTGTGCTCTTGGTGATGCGGCGCTCGCTCACTGAGACAGAGTTGCCGTTGTTGAAAGCTTTGACAAAGCTCATGTCTGCGATTGGTTCAATCACTTTTGTTTCCTTGATTGTGATGGTTGTTTCTGATGCGGGGGTATGTGTGCTACACACGAAGCAGTAGGTGGAATGATCGTCATTGATTGATGCACCGTCACTGCTACCACAGTGGTCACATCTGACGTGTGTCTTGATGAATGCCATAGTTATTTAATGTTAAGCCACAATCCAACCTGAGCAAAAGCATAGCCTGTCCAGATCATACCGTTGCTCAGTTCGCCCTTGCTCCATTGCAGCACACCGACAATGAGATAGCCTATGCCAGTGGCTGCAACAATTACTTGTTCGATGTTCATCTTAGTCCCACAAGTTGGTGAAGTATTTTCCGAATAGAACAAAGCCTCGTTGCTTACGTTTGTTGTATGCATCCAAGCCTTCGTAGTCACACTTAATCTTTGTCACCTGCTCCATGACACCAGTATTTTCATCGACTTCGCTGTGGTCATAGAACTTGCTGTCGCCATTGCCACTGGCATGTTCCGTCAATGCCCAAATCATTTCGTCCAACACCCAATCCCAGCGCTTGTGCAGGTTGGCATCAATGTCCCATTCGTTTTTCTTTGGTGGTACTGATGTGCTACGCAACTCTTCGGGTACGTCCTCATCATCCACCATACCTGAGCCATGCTTCTCACGCTTGAGTTGTTGAAGCAGCGGTGCTGCAATGAGGGCTATGGTGTGGTCAGCATTCCAGCTATCCCACTTGTCAAGGAACACATCCTCCTGTCGAGGGCTACCATCGTCCTGATAGGGTCCAATGAACACTTTCATTTCACACCTGCCTTGCTGTATATGTGCATGAGTTTGCTACGAATGACAGCCTCTTCACGTTCACGTGCGCTGCCGTAAATGGTGCCGTAGTTTACATTCTCTATACGCTTACGTGCCACCACTTCACTAGCCAATTGTGAGCCTGTCTTAGCAGACTGCTTAGCTTTGAAGAACGGGTCATCAAGGAAGATGGATGGTCGAGGGTGCTGCGCCCACAAGAACGGGCTAGATGGATGGCAGGTGCAGGTCATGTTGATTCCTTCCCAATGAAAAAGCCAAGAAGTGCTGGCACTATAGTTGCAACGAAGGCAGAAATAGGTAGCGTCCAAGTGTTGATTGATGGAGGACTCGACATCTCTCCCACCTTTGAAGCCATGAGTGTTGTTATCCATGTAGTGTATACAGCGAGTACCACAATCCAGTAAGTCTTCATTTGTTTTCCTTAAAGAAAGCAGACATAGTAATAGGTGCAACATCACGCAACACAGCCAACACATCCTGTGCCACCAATCGATGTTCCTTCTGTGTGGATGGGTCGAGTCGTGCTTGCAAGAATGTAATCCAGCTACGCATAGTGCCAGTGACATACAGTTTAGATGGTGTCAACCCTTCAGGCAACAGAGCACGTGCTTGTTCTTTGGCAATGCCACGCTTCAATGCTTCGCTGTACAGAAAATCTGTCTCAGCAATCATTCGCTTCTGTGCTGCTGCCCACCACACTGTGAGTTCGAAGTCGTCTGTCTCTAAAGAGTTCTGCCTATTCTTGTTGTCTTGCAAGCGGCATTCACGAATGGCGAAGTCACCAAGCTGTGTAGCGTCAGCATATCTCTGAGAGAATTCTTGGAAGCTGAAGCTTCTGTGTCGCAGAAGTTGTCGTGCAATGTCGCGGGTGGTGGACACTTCGATGCATACACTAGCCATCTCAAACACAGACCAGTGATGATTCTTTGCACAATAACCTAGCAGCCCTGCGATGTTGGGGTTGTCTTGGTTGTTGGGATTGCTGACACGGGCGCAATAGCCGATGTGTTTGTCAGCATCTGGTGTTGTCCAAATAAGTTTCGCTGTCATTTGTTTCCTCAATTAAACATTGGTTGTAAGTCTCTCATATCCTGTGCCACTGTTGCACTCTTCAATGTGTGCCTGACGTATGGTGTCAAGCTTGATGGTGTTGCATGCCCTGTCAAACTCATGACGTTAGTCAATGGCACACCAGCCATGACCATCTCGGTCACAGCAGTGCGGCGCAAGTCCATAAGTTGTAGCTCAGCAGGTAGCTGTGCTTCGTCCATTATAGCTCGGCCAGCCTTGGCTAGTCCCTGCAAACTGTACGGCTGTAGTATTCCAGCAACAGTGCGTGTGGTGGGAAAGACATATTGCTGCCAGCCTAGCTCAGCATGTTGTTGCTTCAACATTTGTTGTAGGTCTGCTGGCAAGGGGATAGACACCCTAGCCCTGCGCTTGCTCTGTGTCAGCGACAACGTGCCAGTGTCAACATCGTAGCTGTCCCATGTCAGCATACGCATATCACCCATACGCTGCGCTGCACAATAGGCTGTATAAACCAGCAGTCCTAAGCTGCGTGTCTCAAACTTGCTGAATGCTGCAGTCATGAAAGCTTTGATGTCGTCACGTTCCCATGTCACACGTCTTGGCTTGCTGCTTTGTTTCTTCACAGCAGTGAAGGGATTGAATGTGCAGAAGCCATTGCGAATGGCATAGCTAAACAGCAATCGATACACAGCCAGCACATGGTTGGCAAGGCTAACACTGTGTGCAGCATGCAGGTCATAGATGCGCTGCATAGCTGGTGTTGTCAGGTCTTGCAACCTGCTGGCATACAGCGTAGTGTGTGTTGCTTTGTCGCTTGCCCAGCGCTTGAGGTAGTAGACGTAGTCTTCCTTGCTCTTGACCGACAGCTTGCTGTAGTCGATGCTGTTGGTGTAGCTCTTGACCAGATCCAGCACTGTGCTCTTGGTGGTAAGGTGTTTCAAGTAGCGATGTTCCTTGCGCCAGTTGTCCAGTGCATCGTTGTACTCGCTGGCTTTGTTGATGGCATCGACTAGGCTGGTGCCTAAGCTTTCACGCTTGACTACACCAGCTTCGACGGCATCAGCGGGTGGGTTGTAGCGGTAGCTAGTAACACCGTTGCGGTCAACGAGGGTCATGTAACGTGCTAGTTTCATGTGTTCTTCTCCTTGAGTTTGGCTTCGATGGCGCGGGCGAACTCATCGAAACCCCCGCCCTCTTGCGTGTCATCAAAAGCAATGTCGATGTCTTGCTGAGTCAGCCCAACCCATTGCCGCTGTGCTGCGGGTGGTTGCTTGGGTGCTCCAATGCAAGGCCCCAAACCACACTTTCTGCATGTGCGCGGATACGCTTTACCTTGAGCACGCAAAGTCTCGCTGCAAGTGCTGTCCTGCACAGGCTGGTAAAAGTCCACAAGCGGGATCGGTTTAGCCATCAGCTTCTCACCATCCCACCAGACCTTTGACACCTGAGTGCCATCAGCAGGCTCCTGCACAGGTGCTGCGGGTACGCCAGCGCCATCGCAAACAAAGCACTCTTGATCTGTGCCGATGTCAGGATCACGCACCATGCGCCCGCTTCCGTTGCAATGCCCGCACCACACAGGCTCATAGTCCAGCCCCAACTCTCTGGCGTTCTCTGCCTTCTTGTCGAGGGCAAGGGCTTGCTTGATGGCGGTGATGGCGTTGTCAACTTGCTCAAACACCCAGTCAGCGCCAGTAAGAGAGCCGTAACTTGTAGCGTTTTCCAACGCCTCCAGCGCCAGCTTCAATGCTTCAACATGATTAGCTTTCATTTTCTTCCTTTCGTTTCTTAGGTAGAGGTGCCCATCCCACCCAAAACATGTCCTTGCCATGCCACTCACCGTATACAGCAACACCATGCTTGCTCAGTAGCTGTACCTTCGCAGCCCTTGGGCATGTCTCCATTGGTTGCCAATAATATTCAGTGTCAACGATGGCTGTGCCATCTTTGTTGTGTTGTACAGTCATTTGTCACCCATGTTGTAGAGCTTCTGTGCAACAGCAAGCAACTCGTCATGCTGCACCAGCTTGTCCAGCCACCGTTTAGGGATGGCGTCGTAGCCATACAAACGACCAGCAATCATACCTGTAACAGCACCAACCGTGTCAGCATCATGCCCCAGATTGACAACACTCACCAGTGCATCTTCGAAGTTACCGTTGCGTATGACATGCTTCCATGCTGTGTTGTATGCATACATGATGGAGCCACCACCCATGTCTGGACGTGCTGTTGTCCATTGTCGAAGCGGTGCATACTCTGGTAGCATCCTACCTTCATACATCTCATGAGCAAACGCAGACATGTAATCGATAGTAGCAGGGCTACCGTGTGTCAACAACGCAGTGGCAACACTGTGACCAATACACTTGCCAAGGTTTTTGTGATTGGCAATGATTGTTGGTGCTGTTCTCATGATCGAACCATTACCGGAAGCCATAGCGTTTGCACAGCCCCCATAAGGACGCTTGTTAGACGACTCACTCAGCGCCTCGGAAGTGGTGGTGCCAATGTCAAAGCAATAGTCACGAGTACCAAAGGCACCACTGTTGCGCCACTGTTTGAAGTTCTGCATGATGATGGACGGCTCAATTTGTTTGTGCTTGATGTAAGCATTGGCAATACATACTGCCATAGCACCATCGTCTGTCCACTCACCCGGTGCAGTGTTATGCACACCGCCACCCACCATCTCAGTTGTGTACGGTACGTCTGCTGTCGGTATAAACTCCAATGGTGCGCCGAGTGCATCACCAATGAACAGACCCATGAACATACCGAT
>JACCDG010678583.1_pt1 | contig 57069 bp, 76 predicted proteins | sample 7442471 | NCBI WGS metagenome assembly JACCDG01 (sample SAMN15323444, study PRJNA562643) | freshwater metagenome | isolation source: river surface water | place: USA:Blue River Watershed | collected 2017-08-17 | reverse complement strand
GGAGCAGCAGCAGCAGCAGGAGCAGCAGGAGCAGCAGCACCCGCACCCGCACCCGCACCCGCACCCGCACCCGCACCCGCACCCGCACCCGTATAAACATGATAGGAAACATGATCCGATATTCTAACCACTAGGCATAAGGGGGGGATGATAATATACACTTGTACAGCGTGTTAGAGGGTGCTATCGCAAATCGCTCCCTGTAAAAATTTTGAGTTTTAATGTGTTGCTTTGTCACCTCTATTCCTAACCCTACAGCACCCGTATAAAGAGTCCATCTTCCATACCCCACCAACCCATCACCGCTCCCGCGCCACCTCCCAATGTCTAGGGTTCAAATCTAAATGTTCTCCCTCTCCACAGATATTAACTCGTCCTTCGCCAAACAAAACCACGCTTGGTTCCCAGTAGCACTTCCGTAACGAAATCCGCCCTCGTGGGTTCGACCAATAGCCTGTGGATTTCGAGTAACCCCAAGTCGCCCACTTGCCAACGTAATACCACTTATGGCTAAACTCATTCAGGAAACCTGTGCCGCCTTCCGAACTCAATACTTCTGATAAACCCCAAGCGATAAGATTAACCCCAGCCTGACGCACCCTTGCAATATTAGGGATCATGGTTGTAGCCAATTCCCCTTTCTTTTCGCCTCGTCTCAGGAAGACTTCAGGCAGCTCAAGGTTATCCAACTGCGGAAAACTTCCAGAACTTCTGATGTTCTGGCTCAACCATTTCAGTACCTGAGGGCTACCTGCTGCACCTCGTTGAACCACATCAGGTGTGGCCTCAAAAAGGTAAGTGTCCTTAAAAATCTGCTCGGCCAATTCCAAATCTCGGCATAACGTCATCCGTGTCGGGAACAGATTAGCCAAATTCCAAAGATGCTTTTTCAAGGCCCTGTCCCGTACTGCTGGAGAAGCAAAAGTTAAGTCCTGACCGTCAACTATTAAATGTACCCCAAGCTGATGTGCTAAGGCATGACGAATATCCGAGTGAGGGGTGTGTTGAAGGATAAACTCCAACCGCTCTTTCTTATCCGTAAGAGCCACCACCTCTACCGTCAATGCTTCAGGCAGAAGTGGCAACAGCTTAATGAACTCAACCTTACCCTTTCTGGCTATCTCACCTGCGGTTACAGGAATTAACAAAACTTCCTCTTTTTTGCTTGGTTTCTTGCGAAAATCACTCAGTTTTAGCAGTTTTTCACCGAAAATAGGGTCATTTTCAACGATTTTACGGTGATTTTCGACGAATTTGCCCTGATTTTCGACGAATTTGCTGTGATTTTCAGGGTTAATTGCTCCCATAATCCCCTCGCAAAGCCTTAATTAACAGCTTCTTTGAAGGTTTCATGTCCTCTTCTTCGGCATCAGTCCCTTCAAAATGTTTGCTTTCGAGCCGTACCACTTCACCCAATTCAATCATGTTGCCAAAATTAACTGTCTCGTAGAAGGTTAACGCCCAGAATTTCAGGAGACTGAGTTCGTGTAGGGCGGTCATTTCCTGAGGTCTAACCATTACCCTTAGGTACTTACCGTGAATGGGTAGCGTATCTTCATCATCCAACACCATGATGAGTGGCCGTTCACGGGGTAACTTCGCCAATTGCCGTAAACTGAGATTGGCTTTCTGTAAAGTTTTTGAGCTAACGACAACAGGCAGCAGGTTTGTGTGGCTTAACTTCCCCTTAAAGTCCGTAAAACCCATGGCCTTAGGTTCTCGCGTGTGGAACAGGACAGGCTCATGGTCTAGGATGACGACAGGCGCGATGTCACCCAGCATGGATAGGTATGGAATCAGCAACAATGGCCGAACCCTGAGATAGTCAGCGATAGGGAACTCCCGCCACAGGTCTACGCTCACCAAATCTAATTTTTCCTGCGTAATTTGCAGCAAGCTGGGAGTCAATGGCTTAACCTTAGTGAAACCCGAACTGGAAAAGTTAGGGGTCAAAGGTAAACTTGTGTAACCAAGGTTCAAACGAACTGAACCTGTTTGGAGGTTGACTTCAATGCCTAACATAATCATGCACCCCCTTTATTTGTTTTACCTGTGGGCATCCCTACACCATGATAGGTAGCAGCACCCGTATCGTCATTCAACTCAATCTGGAACCCCATACTTAAACTCAGCTCTCTCATGCGCGAGCGGAACTCGCCAATGTTCATCATCTTGACCGAGCCATGTGTCAACGCCCATGACCAGAATATCTCGTAAATTTTCTTCTCTGACATTTGTGCATTTGGAGTAAAGCTTAACTCGTTTGAGTTTTTGACGAAGGCACGGACGATGTTGTTAATACACGCCATCTCTTCCATGATAACGGTATGGGATCTTGGCAACGTGTAGCCTTGCTGTTTGAGCAAACGCGGCATCGCTTGGATTGCCCACGCTGCAATCATTTCCCGTTCCTGAAAAATAATCTTGCCTGCAATGTCGATTTCGACCTTCGACTCAGGTACAGGGTTATTGAAGTTAAGAATCAACCAACGGCGTGTGAAGCCCTCGCTCGTGTCCTTTGTCTTTGGCAAGTGGTTGGCACCGAACCAGTGGGTCGCTGTAATTTGAGCGCGGTACGGTTCACCATAAGGCATACGGCAAGTGATTTCAGAGCCATCGACAATATCTTTAAACCGTTGGCCATCAATTTTACGTTCCTCGGACAACTCCCCTGCGATATTGAGTAGCTTGCCAACCATGTGTGCTGGCGTGTACGGTTCACTCCAAGCGTTTGGGTTAACCGCGCTTCGTGCCTCGTCACTGACTAAAGCTGATGCGATATTGAGTAGCTGACTTTTACCTGACTTGGCTACGCCGTGCAGGAGAATAACCCGTTGGTATTTGCTACCCCAGCCAAACAAGCTGACTAGCAAAGCTTCCTGAAGAGCTTGGACTTTTTCATGGTAGTCAAAATCCTGTCCCCAGCACGTTTCCAGAAAATCAGAAAAGAGGGGAGCTTCGCGGTGCAGGTTGATAGGCTCTGTTGGCGCAAGATAGCGAAAGGGCAGTGTATAGGTCATGCCAAAATCTGCTTTATGTTGCATCAGTTTCAGGTCTTTGGTGAGGAAACCATTGACGAAGTTGACACCCTCCAGCGTGGACTTTCTCAAGTCCTGTGGGCTGAGACTTTGCATCAGGGATAAGATGCCTTTCATGTCACCATTACGCTTGGCTGCCTCATACATACCGTAGTTTTGGCTGATGTGGCGTATGAGCCATGCGTCCTTGATAACCTCCCAATGGCTTCCGTTGAACTTCCAAAAGTGTCCTTTGTCGAAGGCAAACTCAAATAAATTTGCCATGTCGCGCAAAACTGCTTCGGCAACTTCCGTATGGTTTGCCCCCGCCATGCCATCTTCTTTTTTGATTTCGTTAATCTGTCTGTTTAACGTGCCGACCTTCACCTCCAGTCCGCTTTCCTTCACGATGAGACCCAAAATGCGGTCAATCTCCATACGGTTTAGGTTCTTGGAGTAGGCAATCTTGCGTAAAATTTTATCAGTCGCCTCCATGCTTACGTTTGTGCCCAAACCTTCATCACGGATGAAAACGTCTTTTAGAAAGTCGATAATTTCTTGGCACTTCCACTCTTCCGTGTCTCGGTCAAAGTCAATGTCAAGGTCGGCCCGTTCTTTGTCGGTCAGTCCCGTGTCCCAACCCTCAGGCAGGATTTTTTTCTTTTCGATTACGTCGCGCTTCAAGAAGCGGATCAGGTTACGCTTATGCTTCTCAATGTCCATTGAGTCACCAACGACATTCTGAATAAAGTCGTCAGCGTAGGATTGGAGCATCCCCAATGCCTCAGGTAAGCTTCGCTCGCCACGAATAACCGCCATGGCAAACAGGCCAGCTTTTTCGGTCAGGTTTGTGTCGCGGCTGCCTGAGCTAACATACTCGGTTAACTTGGAATGGCCACTGCGGGAGAGGGTGATGCCATAGTCTGTAATGACCGCTCGCAGTTTGTCTTCAATATCACTGGACAGGTGGTGCAGCAGTGGGATGACTTCGTAAAGGTTGCAGTTTGCCGTGTAGGGTAGCTTTGTGTCAGGGTGGATTGATGGGGGGAGTACCACCTGTGTTTTCTCGGACAGCAACTCGCAAATCGTTTCACCTGTGCTGGCCTTGATACGAAAAGTGCGCTGGCCAGTATAGGCATAAGCCAAAACCTTGCCTTTCATACCGTAGCGAATCCACGGTGATGGGGGCAGTGTTTCTTGGATGAGGCGGATAAGTTCCTCGTCGGTAGTGTCAATGTCCAGCGCGATAACGCCCGACTGCTTACCTAAAGGCAAACCGATGTTTCCTGTCGGGTACTGTTTCAACCAACCGTTTCGGGTTTTTTCATCAGGCATGGAGTCGTGAAAATTCTGCCAACCAAAAGGTATTGGCTTTTTCTCCATGGAGCGTAAAGGGATGACGGGCATTTGCACTGCCCAATACTGGGTAGCACTATCAGCAAAAATATTTTTGGACATTTTGGGGCTTCTTATTTAGGTTAAATCGACTTCTACAGCGGTCATGTCCTTATTCTGGACTTCAAAATTTTCTAAGTCGTTGATGTCAAATTCACATTCATAGGCTTTTTCCTTTGCCTCCTCCTCATCCTTGGCGTACACCTCGACTGTCAGGTAACCGATAATGGGCACTCTTACCGAGTAGGGTTTATTTTGCTTCACATCGCCTCCAAAGCTTTCATAAATTCATTACGCTGGTCAGCATCTAAGTAGGCTGCCAAGGTGTTGATAACCATTTCACGGAATTGTCCAAATTGCTTCACTTCACTTGCCCGCTCAAGCTGGCCGAGAAGCTTTTCTAGTAATTGCGTTCTTGTTTTGATCGCGCTGAGGGTTTCACCGATGCTCAAACCGCCCTCGCCATCTTCAATCGTCAAGTCCATTAGTTCATCGTAAAGAGCGCGGGTTTCCGCTTCCAAATCCAATGGCTCATCATTCTTAACGCGCTCTCTTTTTACTTTACGGCTGCCTTCTAGGAAAAGATGTCGTAAGTTTGTTACTATCTCATCCGAGTAGTTTGCCTCTTCAAGGTAAGCTTCACCGTCCACTTGGATAGCAGCCTTAACGATTAACAGTGCGCGAAGTGAGCCTTCCTGAAGCGGGGGGTAATAAAATTCAGCCATTTAGGTTATCCTCGTAGGGTATCGGAAGAGAGTAAATTGTTTAGTGTGACAATGCAACACCAATAATTCAGAGTTTACATGAGAGCAACAAAAGCATGGCCAATAAATTTGCCCTAGACCTACGGAACGAGATTAACACTCGTTTCTCGGCTGACTCTTTGTCGATGAGTTGCTCAGATTGGATTTGCAAGAATACCACGCTTAAATCTGCCCCATTTAATTTTAAGCGTTTCCCTTTCCAGAAAGCTATCGCTGATGATATGCACCCGAATCTTCATGTCATGAAGATTTCCCAAATTGGATTAACGGAAGTGCAGATCCGTAAGGCGGCTGCCTTCTGCTCCCGTAATCGGGGTGTCACCGTCCTGATGACTTTCCCGAACGAAGCGATGATGAAAAAGAACGCGCAAACGCGGGTCATGCCTATTATCGAAACGGACAAAGTCTTCAACCTAATGGGCGGCAAACCTATCCGTTCCATGGACATTCAACAAATTGGCAACTCTTACCTCATGGTGGTGCCAGCCACTGAGGGGAGTGCGACTTCCACACCTGCTGACTTTGTGATGGTGGACGAAGTTGACCTATCGAATCAACAAATGGTTGGCTTGCTCGGTTCGCGTATGCAGGCATCCAATTTCCGTATCATGCAGCAGTTTAGCACCCCAACTTTCGAGGGTTTCGGCATCCAGCAAGGTTATGCCACAACTGACCAGCGTGAATATTTTATTAAGTGTAGTTGTTGTAACCATTGGCAGTTACCTTTGTTTACAAAGGACTTCGTCCACATCGACGGGCTACCTGATGAGATTAAACTGACCGATATTGATACCTCAATTATCGACAAGTACGAGCTGAAGCTAAACCATGTGGCTGTTACCTGTATTCAATGCGGGTCACCGTTAGACCTGTTGCACGGCAAACGTGAATGGGTCGCTGAGTTTCCTCACCGCGAACACGCCCGAGGTTACCGCGTTCGACCCTTCAGCGTTTCTACTTTGTCTCCAGCTTACATCATCAGTGAACTTATCAAGTACCGAGACCGAGACTTCCTTCGCGGTTGGTATAACACCGTGCTGGGTGAGACCTTTGAAGAGTCGGCCAGCCGCTTAACTGAAGCAGAATTGAACCCTTGCTTCCATCTTGGGGAAGTTCCTGTCGGCTCAGATTACTTCATCGGCATCGACGTAGGTTCTATTTGCCATGTCACTATCGGCTGTAGCCTTGCAGGTCTGAAATCAGGTGTGGACGTAGTTGAGTTCCTTACGGTCAGCAATGACGACCTACTGGAGCGGGTAAAAGCGTTGGATGAGAAGTACCACTTCAAGCAAGGCTGCGTGGATTTATTCCCTGAGCAAACCTTGGCCAAATCCTTATTCGATGCTACCAACGGTAGGATTATCCCTGTTCACTACACAGGCAGTGTGGAGATCTCGGATAAAATTGAGTCGCGTAAAACCTTGCAGGTGGACAGAACAGGTCACTTGGACAGTTTGGCCAATCTCGTGCGTGGCAGCCTTATCACGTTCTACAATTTTGGCCAACAAAAGGACACCATCAAGTCCCACCTACGCGATATGGTGCGTGAGAAAAATGGGGAGAAAACCCCAGTCTGGCGTAAACTCACAGGCCATGACCATTACTTTCACAGCCTTGCCTATATGTCCACCTCCATTAAATTTTACCGTGGGGAGTTTACTGGATATAAGGAAGAGCCAGTGAAAACGATTCTATCTTATGGGGCGATTAACCTTGGTGGCCAAAGTAAAGCAAACCTGTGGGGACATCAAAGCAGGGGTTATTAAGTAAGCCGCTGCTCTGCTATACTCCCACCTAATTAACAAATTTTGTACAAGAGAGGCGTAACCTCATGGCAACCAGTCTTACTAGCAAACTAGGTCAGATTCTTTTACCTAAAAAGACTCCAAGCCCACAGGGGGTAGCGAACTCTCCCACTTTCCAGAGTAATAACCCGCAAAACGTGTTGACGGTTCCTACCTATACGGATCACCGTACCGACATCTTCGCCAGTCGTGCTGCCGACGATGCCAATACGCTTCTGCAAAGTTTGCTCGTCCAAGATCCAGACGCTTCTGCCGCCGTTAACGCTTATCTAACCACAGCCGACACTAAACCAGTTATGTATGTCAAAGATGTCAACGACAAGATTGACCGAAATGGTCAAAAGGTACTGAACGCTATTCTTGACACCCTGACTACTCGTTACGACTACAATACCCTTGGCTTCCAGTACAAACCAACCTTACGTGCAATGGCTGAAGAATTGCGGTATATGCTGCTACTACGGGGTATGTTGGTTGGCGAAGCTATCGTCAGCAAAGAAGGAATTTTTGAAGCTATAAGGTTAATAGACCCGCTCAGTTTAGAGTGGTTTGAAAAGACTAATGGTAGACTCACACCCGAACAGGTGCCAACAGGCGGCGGTAATAACATCTCGCTAGATGTCGTTTCCGTGTTCGTCTCTTACTATCGGCAGGATCCAACCAAAGCTTATTCCAACTCCCCTTTCGTTTCTGCAATAAATACAATAGCTGCCCGTCAACGCATCATCAATGATCTCTACCGTATTATGGTAATTACGGGTTACCCACGCTTGGACATTATGGTGTTAGAAGATGTCGTTGTTAAGAATGCACCGTTGGACATCAAAGGTGACCCTGTAAAACTTGCACAATACATCAACAATACCATCACCTCTATAACCAACACGGTGAGTGGGTTGAGATCAGATCAAGCCTTTGTTCATACCGATAGCATTCAAGCCGATATGGTAAATACCAAGGCGGCGGGCATGACATTAGATATTCAACCGATTATCAAAACACTCAATGCCCAAAATCAAGCTGGTCTGCGTGTGATGGCTACAACACTAGGTCGAGGTGAAACAGGTGTTAATACCGCCTCGGTTGAAGCATTGCTATTTGCTAAAAACGCCGAAGCGTTAAACCAACCGATCGCTGAATTGTGGCAGCAGATATTTACTTTTATTCTGCGTTTGACAGGAAGCACCTCTCGGGTTGTTGTTAAATTTGAACCAGTAGAAATGCGCCCTGCCACTGAGCTATGGGCGCAAAAGGTACTGCAACAATCTTTCTTGCAAAAGGAGTTGAGCTTGGGTTCGATAACTGACGACGACTACCACTTAGAGCTATTTGGGCACATACGACCTGATGAAGCACCTATACTTAGTGGCACGGGGTTTATGGAAAAATCGGTGGTAGATGCAGGGGGTATAAGCCCTAACGCCGACTCGACAGGTCGCTCTGTGAGTTCGGCGGCAGATAAGTCAGCGAAGAGTAATAGTGTGAAAAAGTAAGGTTTAATCAGTGATTAGAATGGTGTAAGCCATTAAAGCTTCATAAGCTCTTGGGTCAATAGAAGCTTTCCACTTTTCGGCTTGCTGTTTACCCTTCTTTTCGGCAACGGCAAGGGGTTAACCGTCAATCAAGGACACAACAAACTAAAAGCCCTCACCTTCTTCCTTTTGGCTAAAACCTACACCCTTCATGGAGTACCGCTTGATCTCGGTAGTTAGCACTATAGCGAGGAAGCCGCGCTGAATTGATAGAATAGCTTTGAGCTTTTATTTTGTCTGTATCTGGCTTGTAACTTTTACAATGTATTTGCAAACCTAGCCCCACTATAGTAATCTTTACCTATCTACAAAATTCACACAAAAGTAAGCCATGAAACGTATTGAACTTACAGAACGTATCAAAGCCCTCATTAAAGCCTCTGTCGGTGATGACATTGACTACGAGAAGATTGCTGCCTTTGAAGCTACAGCCGTTACTAGCTTACCGTTGAACAAGCGCGGTTCAGTGTTTGATCGTGGGCAGATTACTGCTGAGACTTTCATTGAAGCAGCTAATCTTTTGAACACAGGTCTTTTCGTACCCCTTCACACGTTGCACGAGCAAGGTTATGAGATTCCTGTAGGCCGTTTGTTCTACGGTGAACACGTTAAGTCGAATCAAGGTACTGACGAGCTTCGTGTGTTGTTCTTTGTTGATGGTACAAGTCCTGACTTAATTAGTCGCCTTGACACAGGAACAATCGAAGAAGTTAGCGTTGGAATGCAGTTTAAGCGTTTGCTTTGCTCTACCTGTAATATCGACTTGATGGAAGACAATGAGTCCATTTGGTCACAGACCTGTAAGAACGGTCACGTTATGGGTATGGGTTCAAACCATGTGAAACCAGATGGCGTTGCCAATTTCCGTGAGATGAGCCTAGTTTCCAAAGGTGCCAGTAATGGTGCCAAGGTGCTTGGCGCACAAAAACGCTTACTCGCTTCTGCTTATTACAAAGACGGCTCTGCTTTAGCAGCCTCCTTGAAAGACCCTGAATTTATGCTTTTTGGTTCTCCCACTAAGCTTGCTGAGGAAGACCCTATGTTGATTGCTGAGTTACAAGCCAAGCTAGTTAAGGCTGAAGGCGACCTGACTTTGACAGCTACAGCTAAGGCTGAAGCCGAAGGTAAAGTTGCTACGCTTGAAGCAGCTAAAGTTACTCTCGAAGCTGCTAAGACTGAAGCCGAAGGTAAAGTTGCGACGCTTGAAGCAGCTAAGACTGAAGCCGAAGGTAAAGTTGCGACGCTTGAAGCAGCTAAGACTGAAGCCGAAGGTAAAGTTGCTGCTCTTGAAGCAGCTCAAGTTGAAGCTGACGCTGCAAAAGTGGCTCTTGAAGCTGCTAAGGCCGAAGTTGAAACTAAGCTGTTAGCTGCTGAAACTGAACTAGCTCCTCTAAAAGCGGCTCAGACTGTCACACTCGGTCAGCGACCATTTAAAATCCCTCTCGGTGGTGTTGAAGGTTTGCGAGCCACAACCACAGATAGTGTGAAACCCGATTCAGATTCCGTGGGCTTAATGGCTTCTAGAGCCTTTAAGACCCCAGCACGATAACCCCCACTAGGAGAAAACGCGATGACTGCAATCGCTTCAGGTGGCGTGTCCTTAGTGGGCATTCCTCAAAATAACTTTCGCTTAACTTGCTTTCTTGCTACAGGTATCACTCGTGCCGATGAAGGCAAACCTGTTGCTTTAGACATCGCAGCGAACAACACAGTGAAATTAGCAGGTAATGATGATGTTATCATCGGCAACCTTAAAATTGTAAGCACTGGTACTACTGAAGGTATCAATGTGGGTACTGTTGAGTTCAAAGGCGGCTTTACTTGGAACTTCATAGGTTCTGTTGTTGTTGGCGACCAAGTTGTTGGTTCAGCCACTGCGGGTTCTGTGAAAGCAGGCACTAATCCACGTTCGTTAGTAGTTGCCGTTAACGGTACAACTGCTGATGTAATCTTCATCTAAGGGGTAGCTACACATGAAGCCTTTAAAAGATATTGTAAAAACTACTCCTGAAGCCATTGCCGCTTTGTTGATGGTTGAAAGCACTGGTGACTCTGCCGATAAAGGTATGAAGCTTGTGCGCGAAGCTGCCTCTTTCGGTTTAAGCCTTCGTGACTATTTAACCTTATCTGTTGACACCAAAGGTGCTGACAATAAGTGGAAAGGTCTGAACGGTTACGAAGCTGTTAAGTGCGCTTTGAACTTGCCTCATGCTAATGACTTTGAAGCTGGCATTACTTTGCAAGCTGCTGCCAATACCTTCAACACATACGCGGGTACTCGCGCTATGTTCCCTGAAGTTATCGACGATATGTTGAAGTTCAAAACGCTTCAAGATAACAAAGTTGAAAACATCGCTTCGATTGTTGGCCAGTCGCGTACTGTATCTCAGCGTGAAATGATCTCGACTTACTACGAAGATGATTCCGACGACCGTAAAACCTACATCGTTACTGAGTTAGGCCGCATCCCTGTTCGCTCTGTCCGTACAAGCGAAGCCTCGGTCAAATTCGGCAAGCGTGGTAGTGGTATTGAGATGTCTTACGAGTTCGCTCGTGATGCTTCCTTGGATATTTTGACTCCGTTCGCTTCTCGTATCGCTCGTGAGTTGGAAAAATCCAAAGTTGCTGCTGCAACAGCCATCTTGATTAACGGCGATGGCACTAATGCGGCTGCTGCTGTACAGAACTTCTCCACTTTCGGTGCTACTGGTGGTGTTATTAGTTCCGCGAACTACAAAGCCTTAGCTAAGTTCTTAATGAGCAATGCTAATGCAGGTTATGTATTTGACACATTTATCGTTAACTTCGATATGTACGTTGAATTGATGTTCATGGCTCAACCTATCATTGGTGCAGGTGCTACTAGCCCTGTTGACTATATGACAGCTAAAGGCGCACCTGCCATCAGTACAACCTTACCATTTATGAATGGCATGGTTAATGTGGTATTAAGCTCCGCAGTCCCCGCAGGCAAAATCATTGCTGTAACTAAGGCGGAAGCTTTAGAAGAGTTAGTGATGGCTGGCGGTAACATTGCTGAAAGTGAACGCTCTATCCTGAACCAGTCTATTACTTATGTGAAAACAGAAGAGACTGGCTACAAGATTGCGATCCCGAAAGCTCGCGTAGTTTTAGACATCACGGCGTAAGCTATGTGGTTCAAGGAGGTTGTAAAAAGCCTCCTAGAAAGAGCCCTGCAAAAGCGGGGCTTTTTTATGTTAAAATATCCGAAACGAGGTAAACCTATGTTAGTTATTGTAAAGACCACAGGTTCTTTTATGCTCTGTCCTTATGACGGTGGAGCTACCCCTCTCATTGAAGCAAATCGACCTACCTTATGTCCCCTCACGCCTTTCGTACAATACCGTGTAAAGATCGGGCAATTGAAGGTCTTAGCTGAGGACGTACCTGAGACAGCTACTCAGGAAGGTTTACAAGCTGCTGAGAGTGTTGAAGCTTATCTCGAAAGCTTGAAACCTAAAGCTCCAACCCCTCCTGCTTCAACCCCTAAAACCAAAAAGAGTACCTAACCATGACAAACTGGTTTGAGAGTGGTGAGTCAGCAACCTTAGGTTTTAACCTAATCCAAGAGGGGGACTTCGTTATCCCTGATGACGGTAGCAATGTTATTTTAACTATCCGTAATAAGGCTGGGACTGTCCTCCACACGGAAACTCAAACCAGTGCTGGTAGCCAATACAGTTTCGTAGTTCCTGCTCTGACTAATACCCTAACAGGTTCTAATACGGTTGAAGCTCGCTTTGTTAGATTGAAGTATCAACTAGGTGGCGGAACTCATCAAGAGTTACAAAACTACCAGTTGTCGGCGTTTATCCCTTTTACAGTAACAAGTGAAAGTGTTAGAACCTATCTCGGAATTAGCATTGATGAGTTAGAAGACCATGAGATTGACTTACTTCAGGCATATCATACTTTGGTTGGTACTTACGGTTCAAATTTCACCACTCCGTTTGCCACTGAGGGTACTTCTAGCTTCTCCGCCAACAAAGCTGTGGCAATCCAAGCAGCGATTGATCTTGCGGTCGGACTACCTCAACGCATCGCGCAGAAGTCAGATGCGGAGAAGGCTAGTTTTCAACGGGCAACAAAATTTGACCCCTACAAATTAGTAGCGCGGCTCCGTGAAGAGTTGGCAGAAACTTTGGCACTAATCTTACCTACAACTGCAACTGTGGTTGGGGCAGCCAATTTCTCAGTCTCAGTTGGAACTGATCCGTTTACTGGAGCTTAACCTTGAGAAAACTTCACCATAAACGGTTTAAGTTCGTATTGAGAAACCTCACACGAGGGGTCAGCCTAATGGGAGAGTTTGTTGACCCCACAGATGAACTTTTAGCGACCGAAGAAGTTAACCAACTGCTTCGGGTAACTAAGAGAGCTATCTTAAACTCTGGTGACCACCTATATTTTCAGGGAAACCACTATGGTGTTTCTGCCTATAGTAAAGAAGTGCTGGACACCATCTACCGTTTAATTCCTTTCCCTGACATCGTAAGCTGGCAGGTACAGCAGGTCTTAGTTGAAGATCCTTTAACGGGGTTATCAAAACCCGTAAGTGCTGTCGCCCCGCCTGTTCAAACCCTACACTGTAAAAAGAAAACCGAAAGCTTTGAAGGGGATATTCATTCCAATATGAAGCCAAAGGTTTGTTACCTGATGACTGAAGTAGTTAGTGTGGGTGACTTGCTTGATGGTTTTCCTGTTAAACGGATTTACAAAGAACAGGATATTTATAAGGTCGAAACGTAATGCAGGATAATTTTGCAAGTATCTTTAGCAAGGTAGCTACAGCAGCCTCCGAGCAAGGTCATGCAAACCTTATCGGTAAGATCGTTAGTTCCCAAAATAAAGCTGCCCTAGCTCATAAGCTAAATACAAAACTGGATAAGTTTAGAGGCGATGTGGCCTTGCTGATTATTGGCACTAACGATGGATTACAGTTGAACAAAGAGCGGAATAGTCAGGAAGACCCAAGTCAGTTTACAGGCGGAAAGACTGAGAGCTACAAAGCCTTGTCTCCCTCTTGGTTGAAGAGAAAAGCTAAGTATGGCGCGTCTGTTCCCAGCTTCTTTAAGTTTAGTAAAAAGGTAGAGAGGAAAGGGGCAAATGCTGAACAGAACACCCCCCAGCAGTTCTTAGGGCCTTTCTTAAATCATGAGCTTACCCACTCAGCGGCAAGGTTCGGACGGGTCGAAGCCAAAGATATTAAGGTCTTCAATGAGCAGGGTGAAGAGATGTCCTTGAAAGGCGGTCGTTACTCAGCTCAGGCAAGAGCTATCCAACAGGCTGGAGGCACTCATGGAAGTAGAATTAGGAACTTCAGTCCCAAGAGTAAAAAGTATTACGTCAAAGTTCGGCTGATGCAGAAGGTAGCTTACTTGGGTAAGAACCCGATCAGGCTTCAGTATTTTGTAGCTAAGATGCTTGACCCACAGAATGATGCTGCTTCAGGCTTTGCGCGATCTAAGCTAGGTCGGCAAGCTGTAGGCCGCCCAAACGTAGGCCATTTACTGTTGTGGTACTATCAGGTCAAATTACCTGCTGTGATTAAAAGTCACTACAGCCATGCTAAAGTTAAGGAAATCTAATTATGTTAATCGGCAATGGTTTACTTAACATCATCGAATCAAGTTTACTAGCTCACTCCAAAGCTCTTGCAGGGGCGATTAACGGCACCCTTGGCTACAACGTGAAGTCTGTATTGTTTGATGATTACACCTTAGAAGAAAAGCTCCCTCAGCAGGATATAATCGGATGCTGGCAGCTTGAGTTTGAGGTCGATGAGCATATTGTCTCAGGCACTTTCTTGCTGACTCTTAGTACCTTGAATGACTCTGGTTTATTCAGGTTACGAAACGCAGCAAGCTTGGTTTTTGATGAAATTAAACCGACGCGGGAATTTAATCTATATCAACCCGATGGTACTCAGGTTGAAGGGACTATTATTGTGATGAATGGTGTGAAGATGCTACCTGTTGAGAAGGGGGATGAACGCCCTGCTAAGACGTTCGCTATCCCCTTTAAGTGTACTCGGACGATTGGACTTTAAGCGGGAATACCTCCGATATTCTGTAACACAGAATCTAGCTCTGGGTAGTGTTCTGGGTCGTAAACGGCAGGACGGAAAGAAACCTGCTCTGTTTTCCCAGCAACTCGTAACCCTAACTCCAAGTAATGTCGGATAACATTTGTCTTGGTTCGGCCTTCTGCTTCAGCAACGCGGCAGAGTTCATCATCCAGTTCACGGGTGATACGGATGCTGTACATTACATCAACTTTTGCTCTAACTTTTGGCATGGCGAAATCCTAATTTGCGTGTTAAAAAAACCTGTGGTTGCCTGAGTATATCTTTGTTAAACTATAGGAACAACCACTCTTTTGTAACTTCGGAGAACAACTATGGCTGGTGAAGCCCGTTCCATTGATTTCTTAGTCGGCACCGCCACCATTATGTTGGGGCTTCCTGCTGACTTGCGTGACTTCCGTCCTGAAACTCACTCCATTGGCTTAGTCAAAAACGTAAAGTTAATGGCTGAGGCAACTTACATTGAGTTAACTCAGGGTATTCGTAACTCTGTTGTTCACTCGATCAAAACAGGTGAACCAGTACGAGCATCGTCTGAAGTTTACGAGTTTAATGCTGCTAACTGGAGCTACGCTTTAGGTTTCAGTGGTTACAACATCGTAAACACCGAACTTGAAACGACCGTTACAACTGCGGTAGCTGCCACTGTTCTTGGTACAAGCACATTCGATGTAACTGCAACTGTTGGTTACGTTGTGGGTGACCATGTGATGGTGCAGGTAGGTTATGACGATGTTGTTATCCCTCGCCGTATCTCTGCTACAACCACGGGTGTGACTCCTACCATTACTTTTGATGCTCCTATCAAAAACGTAGCTGTAAGCATTGGCTCTAAAATCCGCCGTTGCTTGGTAGTCCCTGTTGGCCGCAAATCTGAGCAACCATTCTTGGCTGCTAAAATCGTTGGCTCCATGGCTGATGGCCGTGAGATTGTGATTGAGATTCCAAAATTGCGCGTTACTAAAGGTTTTGACGTTACTTTCCAAACCTCTGATTATGCCAATATGCCATTTGAATATACTGTTTACGATCAGGTTCCAAGCGATCCTCAGTATGCTCGTTTCAAAGATGAGTTTGATGGTGCTTCAGCGGTTGTTTATACCAACCATTGATAGGTTAAGAAATTAAAGGTTAAAGAGTCCTCCTTCAACCTGAGATAAGAAAATCCCCACGTTAGTGGGGATTTTCTTTTAGTCAGTTATCAAAACCTCGTAAGCCATTAAAGCAGCGTAGGCTCTTGGATCAATAAACTGTCTCCATTGCTCGGCTTTAAACTTGATATAGGCTTCTTTAACTTGTTTGTATCTTATAAAAGCTTCCTCAATGGTCTGAAAGTAGCCTATGTACTTAGAAGATTTACCTGTACAACACTGAGCTGAGAATTTATCTCGGTAAACTGAGACCCCAACAGGTAAATGCCCCCTAGAGGCTCCACTAGCTAGAAGCAAAGTGTTTAATTGCTTTGGTAAGAATAGACAAGTATTTTCTGAATATACCTTATTCCCCTTGCAGATTAAGTCCTTATCTAATTGGAAACCCTCTTGGCCAAATCCGATTTGGGTTTGACACCATTCATGGAAGTAACTGTAACCTTTGAAGTTTTCGCTGACTGAGCAGCCAATATACGTTGGACATTTTTTATGAGACTTAGGACTGTAACAGCGTTCTAGGGTACTATGCCAGAGCTTGTACTCTCTAGCATCTTTACCGTTTATACTGCTAGGGTATCTTCTATCATTTATGCCTACACCATAAACTAGGTTAACCATAATCTTCAAACCCCGAAAACAGAAAAGCCGTCTAATCATAAGCTAGGTAGTGGAGGGTCTAAACACGAAACCCGACTAGCAATGATAAAACGGCTTTTCTATGTGTTTAATATACCCAATGCCTCGCCACTACGCTCTTCATTAGATGTTGAGAATTGTAAACAACCAAGCCCTGAAAATCAACTTGCTTAACAAAAACCGAATCGCCTGTTACACTTAAGCCTCACAAGAGAGGACAAACTTATGACCACTGCTTTAACTCAGACCTACACCGCGCCCGAACCTTTTTTCAATCTAGCTAATGGCCGAGAGTTAAAAATGACTTTTGGGATGCTCAACCGCCTCGCCCGTATTGCAGGTAATGTTGAGACGTTAGGTATGGTGATGATTGACAGCGACCTTCAACAAGCCCTCTTAAGCCAGCTATTCGCTACCTACGATGAGAATGGTAAGCAGCTTGAAGTGGCAGATATTGACAACATTAACTGTTCAATGGAGGAGCTACTACAGTTGTTAGCTTGGGTGTTAGAAAGTTTAACCTATTTTTTTCTCAAGAATCTTCAAAACTCGGCAAGGATAGCCCAGCAGTACAAACCAGCGGATCAGGAGTAGAGTTTAAGGCTTTCCAATCTTGGTTTGGTAGCCTGACTTTCCATGAGAGCGTAGCATGGGCTTATGGTTGCTCTAAGAGCAACCTAAGGACAATCTACTGGCGGGAAACCTTTGAAGATATACAGCTAAGACTTCGCTTCAAAGTGGGTGAGAAGCAAATTGAAGCTTCCCAGATGTACGAAGCGATAGTCTCAGTAGCCTCCCAAGTTTTTGGTAGTGAAGACAAAGGCGGTAGTAAAGGTGAGCTGACTCAGGTTAAGGTAGCTGATCGGAATGTGGCTAAGACAAGCCATGAAGCAATCAATATGTTTAATGATATTTTCGGAAGGGGTTAGGGTATGAGTGACAATGAATCTAAATTGGTATTTGATACCTTAATTGGCTCTGATACCCTAACCAAAGTTCTTGAGAAACAATTTGGGATTACTAAACAGATAAAAGATAACCTTAAAGATATTAAGAAAAACTCTGATAAGGTTAAGACACCCTTAGATAAGGCAGGGGTAACTCTTGTTGACGTTTCTAGCTTAAAAACAGGCATACAACTCCTAAACGCTATGGTTCATGGAAAAGATGCTTTAGCGAAAATGTCTTCTGTGTTTAACACGAAAGATCTCACCACAGTGGAAGGTATTGTTGGGGCAATGTCCAAGCTCCTTAGCCTAACCGAGAAATACTCGCAGTTTAGTAACAAAAAACTCCAGCTTGCTGCTTTTGACGGCTCCCTGACCGAAAAACAGTTTAACGCTAATAAGAAGAATATCGACGCTTTGAAGGCGATGAATAAAGGGTTTGCTCAATCGGGGGATACAAGCAGTAAGTTTGCTAAAGAAGGTATCAGGCTTGTTGAAGAATACAATAAAAAACTAAAAGAACAGGGTCGTATTGAACGCGAAAATGCCTCCCAAAAGGTTAAAGAGTCAAAGGATACACGAGCTACCCTAAAACGTAAGGCTTTTGAGGGAAGCTTAACTCGGACTGACATTGATAAGGCAAAAACTCCTCAAGGGTTAAAAGCTATTCAAGCAGGTTTAGTTGATCGTCAACATTTACCGAACCTTACTGCGGCAGAACGGAAAGCTATTGAAGGGTTGGAACGATCTGTTCAAACTAAGCTCACCAAACTAGGTGTTACCCCTTTTGAGATCCAATCACAACATAAGTTTACAAAACTGTCCGACTTTGAAACTTCTGGGTTAACCAAAGGTGAGAGCAAGGTTGGTTTAAGTCTTCTTGCTCGTCGTATTGCTACGATGAAAAAAGAGGGGGCTACTTATGCCCAAGTTGTAAAACAAGAGGAGCTTCTTCAAGCTGCCCGTGTCCTTCATGCGAAGAACTTCCGCCCCGCCAGTGCCTTTCAATTGCGGGAAGCTGAAAATCTACGGGTAGCAAAGCTACCTCAAAATATGCCTTTAGCTAACCTTAGCTCGCTGACTAGCCGTGACGAAGTTGCTCGTCAGCTTCGTATGAGTAACATTCGTTCTAAGGAAATGTCGGAAGGGTCAGCTAAAAACGCCGAGATTCTCTATGCCAACGCTTTGAAGGTTCACGGCGCGACACTGGTTAAAGTCGCCAAGACACAGGACAAAATTAGTAAAAGTTTTATTGCTGAAATGCAGAGTAAAGCTGAGAAAGGCTTATTCACTCGCCATGACTCGCGGCAGATTACTGACTTAGCACAGGTTGGCCCACTACGGAAATCTCTAAGCCAAGCGGTTGATGATAAGACCCTAACCCAGTCTCAGCGTTTAGTAGCAGCCCAAGCTCGCCATGAGTTACGCTTACGGGAAATTGCTCTTAAGGATGCCCTCAAGGTTATCGACCCTGTTGCTCGTGCAAGTGGTCTAAACCGTGATGCCAAGAATGCTGCCCTCCAGTCTGACCCTAAGCACTACAACACAGCTATCGAGACAGGTACTCGGGCAATTATCCAAAAGACCGAACAGCTTAGAAAGACTAAGGTTTTAGAGGCTGAAGCAAAAGCTAACTACAACACAAGAATTAGTTTAGCTAACCTAAGTAAAGATGAGCTTGTCCAAGCTAAACGGATTATCAACTACCGTAAGAACATGGCTGATGCGAATAGTCAGCAAGAGAAGCATGAGATTTCTCTGCTTGGCTATATTAAAACTCTTGAGCGAACCGAAGCGGATCGAGTAAAAGCGGCCAAGAAACTTCAAATACATAATGAAAGAATGGCCACAGATGCTGGTTACAGATTAGCTCAACAGCAAAAAGCTAATGTAGCGGCTACCGAAGCTGATCGCAAAGCTTTGGCAAGCACAGCAAACGACCGCGTAAGCCTTAAAGCTAGAAATGAAGCTCAATACCGTGCGGATATTGCGGCAAGAACTTACGCTACACCTGCGGCTATCCAAGCTCTTAGTACGCCTCAGCAGTTCTACGACGCGAAAGCTACTCTAAACTATCAGGCAAATAACACTCGTAATAAAGCTGAAGAAGGCCATGCTCGAATGCTGCTTGGGCTTCTTAGAGAACGGGAAGCTTTAGAGAAAAAATCTGCGGCTAATACCTCACTAATCGCCCAGCTAGAAAAAACTCACTACCAAACTAAGGCCAGTCTTAATGGTTTAGGTCGTGAAGAGTTACAGCAAGCTATTGCTGTTCTAAGTTATCGGAGAAGTATTGCTACCACAGAGCAACAGCGAGCTGCTGCCCAAAGCCTACTAAACACAGCAAACCAAAGCTATAAGGTTAACCCTGAGCATCAAGCGGATAACCGAGAGGCAGCGCGTACCCGTATCTTGGGTGACGCAGGCGCGAGTGTGTTGACGATTCAAGCAGGCTTGATGCTCAACTACAAACTCTTGGCAGGTATGCAAGGTTTATTTAGCAACGCGATTGGCTCAGTCATTGAACTCGACTCTGCTTTCCGCCAATTACAAGCTATCTCTGCTTCGACAAATAATGAAATGGTTTCGATGAAGCAGAACCTGATCCTTGTCGCGCAGTCGAGTAAGTTTAGTGCAGCAGAGGTTGGTAATACTGCTGTCCTATTAGCTCAGGCAGGTTACAGCATTGGTGAAATTAGCCAATCTATGAAAGGGGTTATCGCCTTAGCTCAAGCCACTGGGACAGATTTAGGGAAGTCTGTTGATGTTGTTACCTCAGTCTTATCTGTATTTAATAAGGGGGCAGATGAAACCAACCAAGTAGTTAACCAGTTAACCGAGGCGTTAAACAGATCGAAGCTTGACATCAATAAAATGGCATTGGGTATTCAGTACGCAGGTAACATCGCGGCTGACTCAGGTATCACCTTTGAGGAGCTGACAGCTTCTTTAGGCGCGATGGCTAACGCGGGTATTCGTAGTGGTTCGACGTTAGGTACTGGTTTGCGTCAAATGTTTATCGACTTGCAAAAGCCGAGTGAGAAGCTGAAGGCAAAACTTCATGGTCTAGGTTTAAGTTTAGATCAGGTTGACCTAAAGTCTTATGGGTTAATCGGGGTTTTAGAGAATCTGAAAAACGCTGGCTTCACCACAGGTGATGCGTTCAAAACCTTTGAAGTTCGCGCCGCCTCCGCTTTCGCAGCCTTGTCGGGCAACATGGATGACTTCAACCAACTCAAAGAAGGCTTAAATGATACAACGGCTGCTTTTGACGCGAATGGAGTGCAATTAGAGGCTCTGGCTGTCCAGTTAGACCACTTAAAATCCAACCTTGGTATCTTATCCGCTGAGGCTCTAATGCCTGTTGCTGCCCTTGTACGGGACTTGGCGAAGGCCACTGCTCATGCTATGGAGAAAACTGAGGAGGGGTCAGGTACACTACAAAAGTTTGGGACAATTCTAACAGGTTTAACGGTAGCAATCGCTGTCGGCTGGATGGCTAAACTCGCTGGCGAGTTAATCCTTATGACCTATGCGGCGACTAGGGCAGTAGCTGTTGCAGGTGCGCTCAGATTAGGGTTTATAGGTCTAGCCGCAAGTATGTCGGCAGGTATGTCGGCAATAGTACCTATGGGAGCAGCTCTTGCCACTTTCGCACCTATCTTAATCGGAGTGACAGTTGGAGTTGGTGCGGTAGTAGCTGCCTTCTCTGCTTGGGATAGAGAGACGGATAAGCTCAACGATAAACTAGATAAAGCAAAGGCAGCTTTTAATAAGAATAAAGAGGCCGTAGCCACTGCGAAAACTGCTTACGACAACGCTGGGGAGGCTATCAGCCGCCTGTCTGAGAAGTATGGGGTGCTTAACGAAAGCCAAGTAGCTACTACTGATGAAGCTCAATCCTTAATCACTAAGTTTGGAGACATGGGCTTTGCTATTGAAAACGTAGCAAACGTAAAAATCTCTCAGCTTATGCAGAAGCTTCAAGAGCTTCGTAAGGAGCTTGGTGAAAAATACTCTATTGAGGTTTCAGATGCTCACGGAACTAAGGTTGCTTTAATAAACGCCGAAGATGAGTTGGCTAGAAAGAACCTTAGTGCAGCAGAGTTTTCCCCCTCAGCAATGGCTCAAACTGCACTAGGGTTACGCGGTCAGTCTAATTCAGGTGGTTTAGGTCAAAGGATTTACGGAAAGCTTAACAAAACTCCTGAAATCTCTCTGGCTCTAGCTGACCTAACGGAGAAGATGCAGAATATCAGTAAGGAAGGGGGTTTACCTGAAGGTTTCAACTTTGGGGCAGAAAAAAGTAACATCATGAAGTTACTTAATAAAAAGGGTATTGATACCTATACGACGGAGGAGGTTAGGAAGTACCTTGAGGATAAACTGGGGTCAAGCTTTAGGGATTATCAAACAAGACGAGATAGTCCAAAGAAAAGAACTAGGGCCGACGATACTTACAACAATGAAAGCTACGCCATAACTGCTTCAGAGGCTGCCACTGAGAGTGGTACTGCCAGCTACGAGGCTAAATATACCCAGAAAGAGTATGGGGTAATCCAAGCTAAGATTAACAATGAGAAAGGTACTTCAGCCGATGCTAAGGTGCTGAAAAAGGCTAAGTTCGCTGCCCTAGCGAATAGTGCTGTCCAACGGGAAATTAAGGTTTACGATGACTTAATTACCTCAGCTCGGGAGACCTTGAAGACTTTTGAGGACTCTGGTCAAGGGGAAAGCGAAGATGCAAAAGGATTAGCTCGGAAAATTAAAGGCTGGGAGGATCAGCGTAGTGAAATCCAAGCCGATAATAAACAGATTAACGAGGCCATCGAGGCTGCGGCAGAGCTTACCCATAAGGGTAGGATCCAAGACCTAACACTCCAAAAGCAAGCTCTTGAGGAAGAGTATAAGGATCTAAAAAGGGATGCGGATAATGAGACAGGTACTCTTAAACAAAGTACGAAAGCTCAACTCGCCTTCAATAAGCAGAAGCAAATCCAAGCTGTTGAACTCCAAATTACTGAGCTAAGTGCCAAGAAAGATGCTGACGTAGCTTTTCAACTTGAACAGAAACGCATAGGTCAGGCTGCTGAATTAAAAACTTTAACTCGTGAGCAGAAAGAGAAGCAAAAGGCTTTGAAAGAGGCTGTTGATAAACGGAAGACAGACATTGGTTCAGACACGGAAAGAACTAAACTCGCTGACTACAAACAAGCTCAACAAGATTGGGTGGAGGCTAATAATCTAAGTGATGAGCTTTTTGATAAGGCGCAGTCGGCTGCCCGTAAACGTGCCGCGTTGCAAAGCAAACGGGTGCTTAATGCAGGCAATATGTTTAAGGACATCAATAAGGATTTAGCTAAAGCAGCTCAGGACGCTGCCAATGCAACGGGGCAGGCTCAAGAATACTCCAGCTATGGTACAGGCATTGGCGGGTTCTTTGCTCGTCAAGCGGCTAACGCAAAGAATGGTGTTAACGAAGGTAAGCTGAAACAAGAGAAGTTAGCCCGTGAGTTCTTACAATTAAAGGCTAGTGATGACCATTACAACGCACTTAAGTTAGAAGAAACTATTCCTAAGGCTCAAGAGGAACTAGCTAAGAAGAATGTCGAATTAGAAGCCATTAACAAGAAGTTAGAGGATTCTAATCTGAGTGATGCCACTCTCGTGGGACAACAGAGAACAGACCTCCAAACACGGATTGATCGGATTAAGGAACAGTTACAAACGGATAAAGACTTGCTCAAAGCCAGTAAGGAAGACCGTGAACGCAGATTGGCAACCATTGAAAGGCTAACTGAAGACTTGGCAGCAATGCAGGATAAAACCAATGTGTTTGCAGATTCCTTCGCCGCAGGCCGCCAAGCGTTAGATGCAGGGCTTTCCGCAGGTTTCAGCGACTGGGCAACCCAAACTATCAAGAACATTGATGACGTGGAGGCTGCTTTTAAGTCAATGGGCTTGTCGATCCTTCAATCCATGCTTAAAGTTGTCAGTGACCGTACAGCGATGGCTTTCACTAATATGCTTTTGGGTAACCCAAGCGCAAACGGAGGACAAGGTAACGGCCTAGGTTTAGTCGGAACCTTTGGATCGTGGATAGTCAGTTTGTTTGGTGGTACAAGCAGTAACGTAGCAGGCGTACCCCTAGGTTCGGTTGCGAGTTCTTTAGCAAGTACAACCTTTGGCTCTTTAATAGATCAAGGGGCAGGAGTACCTATTGGTACAAACTCTGTTTTACGCAGAGCAAACGGAGGCATGGTTAAAGGCTACTCAGGGGGTGGTTATGTCTCTGGTACAGGGATTGGTAGAGATAGTGTTCCCGCGATGCTGATGCCAAATGAGTATGTGCTTAAACCAAGTGCTACTTCAGCACTCGGTAAGCCCTTCCTAGACCGCCTAAATGCCACAACAACAGGGTCATTGAAGCAGTTGGATGGTAAGGCTCAAGCACCACAGATTAACGTGGTTCAATCACCGCCCACCAATGTTTACGTCGTCTCTCCTGACCAAGCTAATCAGATGGGGCCAAATGATGTTGTTGTCACCATTGAAGACAATATCAGTCGCAATGGTTCCATTAAACAACTGATTAAACAGGTAGTGAGTGGGGAAGCTTAAAAAGGTAAGCAGAAACATTTAGAAACATTTTTTGCTTAATTTTTGAACGCTTCTGATTTTTTTCCATACGTCAAGAAAAATCTTCAAGTGCCTCCAGCCTTACTCTCCCTAAGGCTGGAGGGATTGTAAACTTTTGTAATTTAGATGAAATCATTTTATAACCCTTTACACAGCGGAAAAATTTATAGGTATATTTACTTATTTCTATACTGCTCAGGGGTTATTTTCTCATTTCATCTAAATTGTTAATTTTCACCCCCCTCTCAAACCCTTATGGCTCTAAGGCGGAGCGCACATTCAGAATTTTCTTGACAGACAGATTTTTTACTGAAGCGTTGTTTTTTTATACAAAACTGGTCAGTCACGCTGCAAAAACTGTGATTTTAAGACAAGTCGTTAAGGTTACAAACGATTACAATAAATGGCTCGACTAAAAAGCCTCACCGAGCCACACTAACCCTGTCGAAACACAAACGACGAAAACATCCACAATCCACGTTTAAGAGAGAAGATTATGAACGCTGTTGAACAAGCCATGGCTCAAGCTGCCGAAGCTGCTAAAAACCTCCAAGACCAAGCCAACCAAGTCGTAGCAACTCAACCACAAAGCACTGCCGTTTCTACAGCAGTTGGTAGTTTCGATGACGACGACGATACCCCTAGTGGTTTAGTTGTTGACCGTTGGATTCGTGTTTGCCCTGATGGTGTGTTGTTTGATAAAACCCACACTGCCAAGCAAGCCGTCGATAAACCTTTCCGCGTGGCAATTAACACGCAACGCGAAGTCGGCTACCGTAATATGTTTAGCATTGCTTGGGGTCAACCTACCAAGTATGCCAAAACGTATAACAACCCGAAAAAAGGTGCTGCTTTTGATACTGAAGGCCGTCCTTGGACTCAGGTGATTGCTCAAGCCAAAGCTGAAGATCCTAAAGCTTACGACTACCAAACTGCTGAAGTTGCGATGACCTTGTTAGCTGACACCTCTGACCTCACCGCAGGTAAGGTAGTAGCGACCAGCTTCTCCTCAAGCCAAGCAACAAACTGGTTCAACTTCCTTAAAGAAGTTGCTGCCGCCGAGTTGAAAGGCCAAGTTGTTGAAGTTGAAATCGGTCATCAAATGGTTAAAAAAGGCAACTACAAGCCTTGGGGTGTTTACACCTTCAAGTTGATTGGTGCCCATAACGGCTAAAACAACAAAGCTTTACAATACCCACTTCGGTGGGTATTTTTTTACCCAGCCTTCCTTTGAGGTGTTTATGTTACACATTTACGATGCTAACAACTATATCCGCCGCGCCTTCGAGCGTGGAGACTCTGTAACCGACCTTATCAACATCGCGCCAACTGAAGTCTCTATTTGGGTCTTTGACGGCGTAGGGGCTAAGAAGCCAAGACTCGCTCTTTATCCTGAGTACAAAGCAAAGCGGAATGTCCAAGCTGCCGTAGATAGCGGCTTCTTTGACTTCCTACGAGCTATCGAAACAGACCTCTTAAAACACTGCAAGAACACGTTTGTGATGAAGCAGCCGTGTATGGAGGCCGATGACATTATCGCTGCCCTTGTTGAGCAGTATAGAGCGTCTCAGCAAATCCTAATCCACTCCAATGATGCCGATTTCCAAGCACTGGTTGACGAGAATGTCAGTGTCACCGACCGCAGCAAAAAACTGGCACACGTCGAACCTCACGACATACGGCTGTACAAAACGCTCGTCGGGGATGCTTCCGATAACATTGGGGGCATCGAAGGCTTCGGTGATAGTAAATGGCTCACCTTGACCGAGACCGATAAAGAAGCGTGGCAATGTTTCCTGAAAGAAGAGATACCTGAATGGATGGGTGACAACCTTTACCCGCTTAACGGCCTCACTAAAAAGCCTCGTGAGTGGATGCAGGTTACAGAGAACCAACAATTGTTACGAGTTTACTGGAAGATTGTAGGGTTTTTACCTGTTAATATGCAGGAACTGAGTGACAAATACACCTCAGTTGGAGTTTACAATCCTGCCAAATTCCAAGAAACGCTTGATAAATTTATGTGGAGTTAACACCATGGCCTTACGAACTTTCTGCTCCCTCTCCCGCATGGAAGACCTAGCCGATTACCTACAAGCCAAGAACCTACCCACCCGTGAGGGTAAGGGTCAGTTTCAGGCCATGCAAGTTTACATCAATGGTAAATGGGAGATTCTCTACCTAAGCAATGCTTACCCCGACTCCTGCTTTACCGTCGGAGCTTCACCTCTAAAGTTACTTTTGGAGCTGTTCCTGAAGGGTGAGAGATGAACCTACGCCACGCCCGTCAACTTTACCCCATTACCCATTGTTTCCATTGTGGAAACAAGCTGGGTATGGGTGAAGAGTACACAATTGTTAGGCAGGCTTTCAAACCTCCACGCTCCTACGATCGTTGGAACGCAATAGGAAAAGCTTGCATTAACTGTGAAGAGCTAAAAAACACATACGACCTTAACGAACCCCTACCACTCAAGTGAGTCCATACCATGTTAGACCCGAAAAAGATTAAGAAAACCCTAGTTGATCGCCGCAACCTTAACGAGATACTTCCAAAAATAGCCGCCACGCTTGCCAAAACCCAACTGCTTGGTTTCGACATTGAGACCCATGACGCGCTTCGCCATGAAGGTTTAAATCAACTGATGAAGGTTGATGAAGATGGCAAGAAGGCAGCGGGGTCGAAGTTAATCTTTGACACAAACCGTACAACGGTAACTGGCTTCTCGCTCTACCCTGATGGTACCGACGAATCCTACTACTTTAACCTTGCCCATGCAGATGTCGAGAACTGTGTCAGCTTCGACGAAGTACGTCACCTCCTTGACGCTTACGAAGGCTATTACATTATCCATAACGCGCCGTTCGAGATTGTGATGCTGGAGAAAGGCTTAAACACAAAATGGAAGCTCCCTCATGGTAAGGTGATAGACACGTTAATCTTATGCGTGACCGCGTATAACTCCGACACCTATACGAAATCAGAGTTCGCCAAGCGTCAACTGACTGGCCTATACAAGCTGATACCTGACATCATGGTCGCTTACGGAAGCAATGACATTGAGCGTCAAGAAGATTTAGTGAACAAGTTCTGTGCCAAAGAAAGCGATGCGGCTCACTCTTACAATGGCTTCGTGAAAGAATTTGCGTGGGGTTTTAACCTCAAGAAAGCCAGCAAGCATTGGCTTAATTACACCCAAACAACCTTTGAGGAAGTTCTGCAAGGTCGAGGCCACATGGGTCAGATTACAGGGGCTGAGGTCGTCAACTACGGGGCTGACGATGCGATAACCTGCGTGGGTATCTACCATGAGGTAATGGCTTGGCTGATGCAGGAAAACCCTAATGCGGTTAAGACCTTCTTTAACCAAGAGAACCCCTGCTGTTGGGTTTATGCCCAAATGAACGCAAGCGGGATGCGTGTTGATGTGGATGCAATCTATCGCGCTCAAGATTCTCAGCGTGAAGAATACGCTAAAGGCTTGCGTAAAATGAAGACTATCTTGGCAGAAGCTCTAAGCACTGTTTGGACAGGTGAGCCGAGTCAACAGCTCCTTAAATATGAGAAGTGGTATGAGAAAGGCCGCGACCGTTACCTCAGTCTGATTAAACAGTTTGCCGCGTTACCTGATGGGTTATCAGATTACGACCTCGTTAACTTTGGCGTTCGCTCCCCTGTGGGTAAAGGTTGGAGCGGTGAGGAAGTCAATGCTGTGAACCTCTCTCATTATATGCCCATGCGCGTCATCTTGTTTGAAATCTTCGGTCTAAAAGCGATGGTTGAAGCGCGTAAGATTCAATCGGACGGTGAGGCGCGTGACAAGTTACGGGCGAAGGCTGAAGAGAGTGGTAATCGGCTTGTTGTTGAGTTGATGGATTGCTATAAGGTGTTGGGTGAGATCGACGGCGCGTTACGTTTGTATATCAACAATTACTTGAAAATGGTCGATCCGATCGAAGGAAAAATGTACCCAAGCATCAGTTCCATCTTAGATACACGGCGTACTTCTACGTCAAACCCGTCACCACAACAATTAACAAAGTTCGGTAGCAGTAAATTTGTTCGCTCGTTCTTTTTGCCTGACGACGACAACTCAATCATCCTAGCCCCCGATTTTAGCGCGATTGAGCTTGTAATCATTGGGGGCTATTCCAACGACGCGGGTTTTCTTAAAGCCTACGGTCAACGGCCTCACGCTGACCTACATAGCCACACAGGAGCTTTCATGTCAGGGTTAACGATTGAGGAGTTTAATGCTTTACCTGATAAAAAACAAAGACGTACAGAGGCCAAGGCCGCGTCATTCGGTTTTTGGTATTCAGGCTCTCTCAGCACTGTGGGTAAACCTTTGGGGTGGAGCCAAGAGAAGATATGGGAGATGACGGACATCTACAAGAATGGTTACGCTGAAGCCGAACAATGGCGTTTAGACACTATAGCGGAAGCAAAACAACGCGGCTATGTCGAACTCCCCGATCATCTTCGTCGGTATCGCTTCGAGGCAACCCCGATGTGGGCAACACTGATGCAGCAAAAGTTTGAGAAGCTGGGTGTTAATGAGTTCGGTAAACAATGTATTCGACGGATTCAAGCTAGAGCTAACAATCAAGGTCTGAATGCTGCCGTACAGGGCTTATGTGCGACTTACGCCAAGCGTAAACTTTACCGAGCGATGTTCAAAGACTTCCCACGTTTAGGTTTACGGGCAAGAGTGATGACCCTTGTCCATGATGAGTTAGTCGTTTCTGTACATAGAGATGACGTTATGAAGGCCAAGAGTTACCTCTATGAATTGATGATCGACGGAGAGGGTATATTTAGCAATGTGATGATTGACTCATCTATGGCTATGGGGCGCAATTACTTGGCTTTTAATGCGGAGAAGAACCCTAAAGGTTTAGTGGAGCTGATGGAGATTGACAAGGAACTGCCTTGTATCCCTAAAGAGCGTTGGGGTCAAAAGGCTACTGACGAAGAGACAGGACTCATACTTGAACACCTTTTCAGTTAGGTTTACAATTCTCAACACTTAGAGAGTACCGTGATGGGGAAACTTTAGGTTATCCTTAAACGATGAAGAAACCGTTTTTCCAAGCTTGTTGGGTTTTCGTTTAGACCCTCCATCACCAAGCAACAGGAAAGCGGTTTTTTCATTTCTGAGAGTTGAAGCTTATGAAAGATTTAGTTCACGGCGTTGGTGTGAATGATCGAAAGTACCCCTCATGGGTAAACGGTAAAATTGCTAAAGAGTATCACCTTTGGAATAGTCTCCTCCTTCGTTGCTACAACCCTAAACACCATAAAAGACAACCCACTTATATAGGTTGCACCACCAGTGAAAACTTTAAAAACTACTCCTACTTTCACGATTGGTGTCAAAATCAAATAGGTTTTAATCAAGAAGGCTACCAGTTAGACAAAGACTTAATCCTCAAAGGGAATAAACTGTACTCAGAAGACACCTGCTTATTCATACCGAGTGAGTTAAACACTCTGCTAATTAACCGTAAGGTTGATAGAGGTAACTTACCTTTAGGGGTCTCAGCTCACCAAGGTAGATTTAGAGTTAGATGTTGTAAGGGTTCCCCTAATCGCCACATAGGTCTCTTTAACACTGCGGAGGAAGCATTTGCAGCTTATAAGCGAGTCAAAGAAGCCTTTATCAGACTTCAAGCTGAGAAGTGGAGAGCCTTTATTGATCCAAGAGCCTATGAAGCTCTGATAAGCTACACTGTTTCAATTACTGATTAGATGAACTTATGCTAGTATTACTCAAACGCACTCTGGGTAATTTTGCTATGGCATTTTCTAACTTCTCAAAACACTTAATGTTATCTCAACTGCTCACTGCAACCTCAACAATCGCAGGTGAGCATAGAGTGGCCTTGGGAAACAATGGCACTTTACTATCTTCGGCTACACATCTTGGCGCAACCGAACAGAACGTATTGTTGAAAACATACGGTCACAACCCCCCGTCGATCACCAACACTACAGGTTTAATCTGGACGGCAATCAACAACTGGCCAACGCCAATTACAGAAGTTTACATTCTTAATGCCTTATCCAATGACGTGTTGTTAACAGGTAAATTAGAGAACCCTCATGAGATGTTGGCAGGGAATGTCTTCAACTTGGAAGCATTGAGCTGGGAGGCAGCGATTGTTTAACTCTACTGCCTTTAGTCATGTCAGGCTAAACCTAGTTCAGAATCTCGGCCTAAACTTTTTTGAGGTCGAGACTGAGTACACAGAATTTGCGAGCAGCACTAATCTAGGCGGGAGCTACCAGTTTTCGTTAAAGGTAGAAGCACCCAGCCTGAGAGCGTTCAACGTCGTCGTGCCTGTGTTGCGGTATTACCAAAACCATGATGGCAGCTTAGACATAACCTACAACAAAGACACCAATATGGCGTGGGTTGATTGGATGTACAACATTCATAAACTCGACCGTTATTTCCTGTTTAATCACCCTGTTTACGGCACTCTGAAAGTTAGATTCAAAGAGCCGTTGAAAGTACCGAAGGGGCTGAAAGGCGGCCAAGCCTGTGTTGAAAGTCTTGAACTGCGGTTGATTGAAATCCCCTCCGACGCTTCTTATCGGCAATTTAACCCGCGCACTTTTGATGAGTTGGGTTTTGACTTCCCTTTCCATTGTGTCAGCAGTGAGTACCAGCAAGAAGGCACAACTGCGGTCTTGGGTGGCAACTATACCTATGCAGTTCGCGGTGCCAAACCTGAACAGCGAAAGTTTACGCTGTACTTTAAAGGTATGAAGTATTATCAAGACGGAGCAGGTAAGCTCGACCCGTTTTTGAACAGTACCCTAAATATGGGGGCTTTAGAACTTTTCTATAAACAATTCAAACTAAGCCAGCCTTTTTATTATAACCATCCTGTTTACGGTAAACTGAAAGTCCGTTTCAACAACCCGCTGAAAGTACCTAAACTCCTAAGAAAAGGCGACGGCTGGGTTGGAGACTTCCAGTTAGAACTTATTGAAGAGGTGGAAGATGCTACAAGGTACTGCTGATCCTAAACACAGGGCGGAAGCCGCCTCGCTACGTCCTGAGCCGTATGTTGAACTATTTAAACTAACAGTTGACCGAGATGCCAACACAGCAATTTATATGACTAACCACCCAACTATTCGTTGGGACTTGGTTCAAGGCTCTGAGCGGATCTGGGAAAATTATCCGTTAATCTTCAGTGGGTATAACACCCAAACGACAGGTGAACAAAGTCGGCCAAAGTTACAAATTGCCAACCCAAATGGTTTGTTTAGTCGCTATATTGCCGATAGGATTTTGAAGAAAGCCATCCTTGAACGGTATATGGTTTTGCGTGATGATTTGATTGGAAACAATCCCCGCTACCTTCGGAACAAATGGGTCGTCAACAGGGTGTTAAACCTGACACGGGAAACCATTACGTTTGAGTTACGCAGCGTATTGGATGGAACGAGGTACACTTTACCTGTACGGCAATATATTTCTCCTGAGTTCCCCGCAACCAGTTTGAGTTAATGAGGTAAACGTGGATATTGGTGAGCTACTAAATAAACCTTACGTGGATGGCAAAGACGATTGCTACGGTTTGGCTCGTCAATACTATGAAGACGAGTACGGTTTGAGCCTTCGCAATTATGCTAGGCCGATAGGGTTTGATGAAGCGAACCTCCCACTACTAGATGAGAATTTCCAGCGTGAAGGTTTTGTGTCTTTAGGTGTGCCTGCGATGATTGCGCTGGAGCGCGGTGACGGTTTATTGTTCAACCTTTTTCACAGCAAACACGTAAACCATGTTGGCGTTTACATTGGCAATGGTTATTTTATCCATCACCTTTACCAGAAGGTCTCAGTCTGTGACCGCCTTGATGCACGTTGGTACAACAGGGTCATGCGAGTTGTCCGCCATCCTGATATTACACTGGCGAATGATACGCGCATGACTAAGGTCAGCATTTTGGATTTACTCCCACCACACCTACGGGGACGAGTATAATGTTAGCTGAAAAACTCCTACCTTACTGGGATAGTCAAGTAGAACGCTGCGGCTATGTTACCTTAGGTAATACGGTAGTTGAGCTGGAGAATATCCACCCTGACAAGCGAAACGCTTTTGAGATTGCAGCTATCCCCAGTGAAGCTGTGGCTTTATGGCACACTCACCCTTCAGGTTGCCCAAACTTATCTGTGGAAGACTTCCACCTGTTTCGCAGCCTACCTAAGCTGCTCCATGTCATTGTGGGTCGGGCGAATTTAGCTTACTATTTCGTTGATACCGATGGGGTACTATTGAGGAAGGATGATGAGTAATCAATTCACTATTCGGTTGGAAGGGTATATGAAACGCTTCCACCCCGAAGTAATTACCTTGATGGCTACAACCCCTCGTGAGGCTTTAAGCTTATTACAAAATTACCTGCCCAAGGGTGTCCGTCATCTTGTTCGGATCGCCGAGTTGCCTTGTGAAGCAGCCTTTGATAACCCAAACCCAAGTGAGAAGACTTTAACAATCACACCCATTATTATGGGTGGAGGCGGCGGTAAAAAAGGTGCAGGTTTCCAAATCGCAATTGGCATCCTCCTAATCGCTTTGGCGGTTACAGGTGTCGGTTTAGGTGCCTCAGGGTTTTTTACCAAAATAGGTGTAAGTAAGGGTGCGTTAATCTTAACAGGGGCGCAGCTTATGTTGGGGGGCGCACTTCAATTGCTCCAGAAAACACCTAAGGCAGACCCAACCCAAGGGGATATGAAGAGTCGATTCATTAACGGTAAAGGAAACACCATTGAGGAAGGTACACCGATACCACTCATCTACGGCTTGCAGAAAGTTTATGGCCAAATCCTATCATTTGACATCGACGCTGAGGGGTATGACCCAAGAGTATGAAACTAAATAATATCGTTACTTATAAAGGCGCGGGGGGTAAGAAGCCTCGTACTCCCGTTACCACTAATGACAATATCTTTTCACGCGACCGTGTTGAGTTACTACTCGGCGTGGGCGAGGGAGAAATCTTTGGTTTGGAGAATGGTGAGAAGAGTTTCTTTGTCGGGGACGTACCTTTGAAGGACGCTGCTGGAGCAGATGTTTTCCAAGACTTTACAGCAACACCCCACAATGGTAGTTCAAGCCCTATCTCAATTACCTTTGCACTTGGCGGTGAGGCTCACAGCACCGATGTTGGCGTGGCTGTAACGCAGAAGTCTCCTGTTATCCGTTACACTCCAGCCAATATGCGCGGTCGATTTTCTAAGATTGATGTGCGTATTAACATCGCGCAACTTTATGCCGAGAATGTATATGGGGACGTTCTAAATAACACGGCAAAATTCCGTGTAGAGTGGAAAGCCACCAGTTCTCCTACTTGGAACATTGTTGGAGTGATGCCCTCAATCTTAGGCTTAGACCCTGCGGTTACTCTAACCATTGCTGCTCAAGCAGACACGTTAAACGGTTACCAGTTACACGGTAAAACCAGCTCTGGTTTCGTATTAGACTTCTCCTTCACGGTGCCCGTTTCCGATACAGATGACTATGCTCTTCGGGTGACAAAGTTTAATCCTGATACCGACCCGACAGTGACACTAAGAACTCCTGCCGAGATTGTTTTCGACAGTTTTCAATTGATTGGCCAAAACACGCGGATATTTAGCAACACTGCCATGGTTCACATTACAGGCCGAGCCAGTGACCAGTTCTCAACCATTCCTGACTTTCATGGCATCTATAAGGGTTTAATCACTAAGATACCTAATAATTATGACCCTGAAGCGTTGGGGGTGAGTATTGCTTACGTTGAACCGTGGAACGGTGGCTTAACTCTTGGGTGGCACACGAACCCTGCTTGGGTACTTTACGACCTGTTGACTAACCAACGCTATGGCTTGGCAAAGTATGCTGCCGAGATGAGTGTCAACCTGCAAGATTTTTATGAGGCAGGTAAGTGGTGTGATGAGCTTGTCCAAAACCAACTCGGTACGGGTGTTGAGAAACGCTACACCATGAACATCACGGTGGCCGAAAATCAAACCGCTTGGGATTACTTGCAAAACATCGCTGGCTCTTTTGACGGTGTAATTTTTGACGACGGCGAAGGTAATGTTCGACTTAAAGTGGATAGGTGGACAGACCCTCGTGTTCTGTTTACGCCTGAAACAATTAACCCTGAAGGTTTCAGTTATAGCTTTACGGATTTAACCACGCGCTACAACCAGATAACAGTTAGCTTTAACAACAAAGACCGAGGTTGGGAACAATCAAGACGGAAAATTCCAACGGACACACAGCTACCAACTGACCCCTACTACCTTGAGAACGGCCTAGTTCCTTTCGACATGGTCGCCGTTGGCTGTATTACAGAAAGCGAAGCCTTACGCCGCGCAAAAGCTCGGATCTTGACTTCAAATAACGAGACAACCATTGTTAGCTTTACGACAACTCGCTTGGGCTTGGTTCTCGACCCTTTAGAAATTGTGTACATTTCTGACCCTACGATGGGTTGGGGTGTAACAGGCCGAGTGGAGTCGATTAGCGGAAATGTTATCCAGTTACGTGATGAGATAACGGTTGCTTCCTACCCTACCTATACCAAGATGTATATTCAGACCGAAACAGGGGTTGGCTATCACACCGACGTTGTCTTGCAAAGCCCAAAACAGTTGCTGGTTGTAGGTGACCTAAGCTTTCTTAATGATAACCACCCTGAGAATGCTCAATTCAGCTTGGCACTCTATGAGCTAGGACAGAAAGAACCTAAACCCTTCCGTATTACATCAATCGAACCCTTAGACGGTTACGACCTATTTAGAATTACTGCCCTTGAAGTTTACAAACCCAAGTATGATGTTGTCGGCACCGACCTTGATCGAGTGATTACGATTAACGCTGACACCTTCGACCTTAACTTAAGAAAGTGGTTCTTAGACCAAGGCAACTCCCAGAAGCTTTATAGTAGCGTGACCTTTATCATCGACGGTTTAGTTGAGCAGGCTCAAGGAAGTTACCTGATGGTCTGTGCCTCAGCGGTAGACAAACTAGCTTTTAAAGTTGGAGACTGGACAGGACTACTGGGTGTTGGGGTTAAGCCAAAGGTTATTATCAAAGGTGCGGTCAACATTTATGGCCGAGGCGGTAAAGGCGGCGACGGTGGCTTTGCTTATGCAAAAATTAATGACGGCCTAAATCAGAATGAAGATCCAGCCGATGTTTTCCTAGGTTATGGTTTATCAGGCCAAGACGGTGGTGACGCTTGCTTACTGGATTACCCTGTTGAAATAGAAGTCGAAGCAGGCGGGAACCTTCGAATCTTCGGCGGTTTCGGCGGTGGTTACGGTGGCCGTGGTGTCGCCTTATCGGATTTCATCGTAAATGGTTTAGGTTGGGTAAACTACCCCGTAACCAACGGTGAAACGATTGGCCGTATTAGTCGAGGACTGGTTCTCAATCAATACGGTATGGTCTTACTTGGAGGAGCTGGCGGCTCAGGCGGCGCACCCTTCGGAGCGGCAGGCTTATCAGGTAAAGATGTACCTGCGGTAGGTTATCTGAAGAACTCCTTGGCCACTCCTGCGGGAACGAATGGGACTAAGGATATAGCAGGTACAACCTCAGTCACTGCCCAAACGTATGTGGGAACACTTTCTCCCCATACAGGTAGATACGGGTTTATGGGTACTCCAGTCAGCTATGATATACGCAATGGTGAAGGCCAGTGTGGACAACCCTTAACTGACTACCGAAACCCACAAGCAGTTAAAGTTAGCCCAGCCTCTATTGATTTCCGCACGGTGTCAGCAGGTAGCCCAACGAACGGAAATCAAGGCGAGGGAGTTATCAATCGTGGTAACCTTACGATAACAGTTGCTCCAACAGCTCAGGCGCACTTACACTCAGATTTATATGGTTTGGAGAATTTCTGATGGCTCTTATGTCAGGCAAAACTTACAGTAATACAGGTACACCCTCCAACTCTGACGGCGTTGATGGTGACATCTTCATGCAGCTTGACGGGCTAAAAACTACTTACCGCAAGGAAGGGGGGGTGTGGACAGCTTTTGGTAATCAACTAGGCACAATCCCTGAGTTCTTAAAAGGGGTAGGTGTGCCGTCCAACGTGCTTGGCGAAGACAATCAATATTACCGTGAAGTGAACACGGAAGCAATTTATCAAAAAGATGCAGGTGTTTGGACAAATATCGGCTCGTGGACTTCTCTCGAGATCCAACAACTATTACTAAGTAATGGTATAGGTGCAGATTTATCGGTAACGAATCATGTTTCTAACATTGACGCATTTACCGAAGCGGGTGCTGAAGGTTATTTTGATAACACAACAACAGGTACTAAACCTAGTACTTATGGTTTGGTGAAGGCTTGGCGGGAAAACTCTACCCACATTTACCAGAAAGCTCAAACCTCAAATAATAAATGGGCTACGAGATACAGCAGTGATGGCGCAACCACTTGGCTCGCGTGGCGTGTTACAGCTAATGAGGACGGAGACAATACGCGGAAGTTTAAAGCGTTAGCGGGTGTTGCTGCCGACGATGTTGCGGTGGTGGGGCAGTTACCTAGTCTACCCTCCTTTGGAAGCCTAACTGCTCAGTCAGTTATAATACCCACCTCTACAGGGAACATGATTCTAAAGTGGGGTTACAACTCTGACAATACAGTAGACGCTAACAAAACAATAACCTTCCCCGTAGCTTTTCCTACCGCCTGTTTAAATGTAATTGCTGTAGGTGATGTAGCTTCAAACCCTGCCGCAGCACAGGTAATCAATGTGGGGAGCGTAACCGCCGCGAGCTTCTTGTGGGCTGGAGCTGTAGTAAGTGGGTTTGGAGTTGCAGAAGAACCCTCTAGCGGCTGGTGGGTAGCAATAGGGTATTAGATTTTACAAAAAACCTGCACCACTTTATACTCTACTGAAATCCAACCTCAGTAGAGATTAACCCCCATGGCTGCCGAACCAGCGACAACCCTCTTCGGAGTTAAACATTCCGCCCTGTTAGCAGGTTTCGTAGGAAGCTTAGTTGCTTTAACTTTCCTACGTGAACTAACACGGCTTCAAATGTTAGCAGCTCTCGGCACAGGACTGGCCACTTCCACTTACCTCACCCCTCTAGCAATGTACTACTTTAGTGTCGCTCGGGACATGAATGATGGTGTAGCCTTTCTATTGGGAGTGGTAGCCATGAATATTATCCCTGCCGTTATAGCTATCGCCGAGTCTATCAAGAATGATCCATTAGCGATCGTTAAAAAATTCATGCCTAAGTAAGGTAACCACCATGCTCACACTTCCTTTGCTTGTAATCCTCAACACCTTGGTCTCAGGGGTTATCCTATTTGAAAGTTTATGTGCGATGAACCAGATGTCGCCCCGAACGCCCCACAAGCTAAGAATTGCTTACATCTTACTAAGCATTGGTGCGGTACATACCCCTTTTGCCGCAACATTCCCCTCCCTTCTGATGAATCTGTCAATTGCTTATTTGTTGTTTATTCATCAACCTAAACGGGGTATACTGAGCGGAAATCAGAAACATTTTTTCGTAGGCGGAAAGACACATGGCTAATCAATGGTTAACAGGATCAGGCGTACCCTCTACAGGTATCGGTCAAGTCACAGACTATTACCGTGACACGGCAAGTAACCTTGTGTACTACCGCGAGAATGCTTTCACATGGACAGTTGTCCCTGCTTTCACCCCTAACCCTGACGGTATCGGCACGACTTGGTTACACGGTGATGTTCCACCTCTGACAGGTCAAGGTAGCGATGGCGACTATTACTATGACGAAGTACAGCTAATCGTTTACCGTAAATCAGGTGCGGATTGGACTGCCAAAGGCAGTTTAGACTTCATCGGTATCTATGGTGTGCAATGGGGTAACGGTATCGGCGCACCTGCCTCGACAGTGCCTTTAAATGCTTTACCAGCGGGTTCGTTCTACCTCAACGTAGAGACTTCCGACATCTATTACAAAGAACCCTCAATGTCTTGGGTCTTAAAAGGCCAACTCGGCGGCGGTGGCGGTGGCGGTGGCGGTGGCGGTGGCAGTCTAAGCACAGACGGCACGTTCGCCAATCCAAATGACACAACCTATCCTAGCACTCTCGCTGTAAAAACGCTTGTTGATGCACGCACGGCTGGGCTGTTGGAGCTTTGTTCGGCATCTTATGATGCAAGCAGTAATCTTTACCCGTCAACTGGTGGTAGTGGTGTTGCTGGCGCGATAATGAAAGGCGATGTATTTTTCATCGGTACTGGTGGTGTTCTTGGCGGAGTAATAGTTAATACTGGCGATGGAGTTGTCGCGCTAGTCGATTCACCTGCACAAACTGCAAGTAACTGGGATGTTTTTGAAAGTAACCTTGGCTATACGCCTGAGAATATTGCCAACAAAAGTGTTGATGGCACATTATCGGCTAATAGCGATACGTTATACCCATCTCAAAAAGCGGTAAAAGCCTATGCAGATACCAAGCAACCTGCTGATGTAACCCTAACGGCACTCGCCGCCTACAACACTAATGGTGTAATGGTACAAACTGCTGCTGATACTTTCACTGGACGCACAATTACTGCGGGTACTGGTATTAGTGTAAGCAATGGTGGTGGTGTTGCAGGTAATCCTACTATCAGCCTGCCTGCAAGCGGTGTTACTGCCACAACTTATGGCAGTGCTACTCAAGTTCCAGTGTTTGCAGTTAATGCGCAGGGCATAGTTACAAGTGTGACTAACACAGCCATAGCAGGAGCTAACAATAATATAACAGGCAATGCCACTCTTGTAGTAAATACAGCCTACACAGTAAGTGGAGTTTCTTTACATACTCTGACTATGCCTGCCTCTGGCGCATTAGGAGACTGGATAGAGATAAGACCTGCAACTTATGGGGCTTTAATCTATGGAGTAACTCTCAGTAACGGGGCGGCAGCTACTCTGTACTACGAGAGTCCCACAGGGGTTACTACTAAGACACTCTATGTAGACTCTAATGGGGGAGGAGGCTATATTAGATTGCTATGTGGAGGCGGTACAACTTGGTACATCACACACTCTGGTCACATGGGGACTAACGCAACTTCCACTTCAAACGGACAGGGATTTAAGTGGATTCCTCAGTGGAACTTCGGTGCTACACGCTACATGGCTGTGGACGCTACAGCAGTTACTGTAGCTCGCACGATGCTATTTAAAGATGCTGATGTAGACTTTAACTACATAGGGCGTACGGATGGGCAGACTTATACTGGTACGCACGAATTTGCAAGTACTTTCCTGCGGGTCGTAAAAGGGGGTAACTCTAACACGTATGCTACTATAGATGTTGCAGCAGTTACTGCGGCAAGAACTATTACCATGCCTAATGCAAACGTGGACTTAGGCAAGCTCACCAATAGTACAGTTGCCCCTAGCAACATCACTGTGACTGCAAGTCCCTTCACTTACCAGAATACCACAGCGTTCAATGGAGATGTAATCATAAGCGGCGGCACTGTAAGTAATATAGAGTTTACGAGAGATAACACCACGTTCTACACTACAGGACTTCTAATGGGAGTTCTGAGACTCAGTCCAAGTGACAGGGTGCGTGTAACTTACACAGTGGCTCCTACCATGACTTATGTTCCACGATAACCTGATACCAGCTTACTACAACCCACAAGAGAGGTGACCTATGGCTTTCACAGCCGACATCATTACTGACAAGCTACGCACAATGAAAAATGCTTATATCTCAGCCATCGTGCGCTACAGTGACAAGTCCAAGACTTGCATACAATTAAATGTGTGGGAGACTGCTGAGGCACGACAAGAGTTTCCTTACATACCAGCGTTTGTACCGCCTGAGCTAGAACTTCCAACTGACTTGTGCCTACAAGCAGACAACCCAATTGCTTATGCTTACCAGCTGCTAGAGTCTAGTGGCCTATATCCTGACGCAACTTGGAACATCTAAATGCGTATTAAACTAGCAACACCACTTATCGGTGAGTTTCCACGCTACGCAAACGTGAAACTCCCCGACAACGCAGCAGTCACAGCACAAAATATGCGGCTGGATAGTGGTGTGCTAAAGCCGTTAAACGGCTATACGCCCATCGCCAATACTGTCATCGCTTTCAAAAATAGTTTCACCGCCACAATCAGGCACAACATATGCAGCACTAGGGTCAGACGAATTTAGAATATTTGAAGGTGCTGCTGTTTACACAGCCAATTTTACACCTCCTACAGCAGAGTTTTAAGTGAGAACAATGATGATAAGTTCCCGCGACCTTAAAGAGTTACACCCTACCGTTGCAGGTAAAGCCTACACGTTTGTCGAGCGTTGCCGACAAGCGGGGATTGACTTGTTTGTCACGTCAACTTACCGAGATAAACAATCTCAGGATGCGTTGTATGCTCAAGGGCGTACAGTTGCAGGCAAGATTGTAACGAACGCTAAAGGTGGTCGGAGCTTTCACAACTACCGTGTGGCTTTAGATGTTGTGCCAATGCGTAACGGTAAACCTGTATGGGGTACAACTGCTCCCGAAGATAAAGCTTTATGGGCCAAAATCGGCGAGATTGGTGAAGCGTGTGGCCTAATTTGGTCAGGACGGTGGAAGGGTAAGATGAAAGAAATGGCTCACTTCCAATATACGGCAGGCTTAACCCTCCAAGACTTCCAAGCAGGTAAAACCTTTTAACTCGCTTATATGAGGTGGGCCATGTGGAACCTAATCCCCGTTTTAGGGTCGATTGTTGATAAGCTAATACCTGACCCTAAGCTGGCAGCCGAAGCTAAATTAAAAGCTATTGAGCTTGCTCAGAACGGTGAACTAGCAAAGCTAGATGCCGAACTCAAGCTCTCTTTGGGGCAGATTGAGGTCAACAAAGTCGAGGCAGGAACAGATTTATTCCGCGGCGGCTGGAGACCTTTTGTTGGCTGGGTAAGTGCTTTAGGTCTAGCCATGCAGTTTATTGTCTCCCCAATCTTAACTTGGGTAGGTATGCTCGCAGGCCATAACATTGCCTTCCCTGCTTTAGATATTTCCGTGTTAATGACGCTGTTGTTTGGTATGCTTGGCTTAGGGACTTTACGAACCCAAGAAAAGTTAAAAGGTGTCCAATAATGTATCTACTCCGTCTCCAGTGTTTAGTAAACAATCAACCTCTTTTGCTTAAACAGGTTGTTGTATATCTGCTCGACGGAGTAACCCCCGCTAGTTTGTTTCACCCAATAACGAATCAACCTATCAGCAATGTGTTGAAGACTGACGCGAGTGGTTTTATCAGCTTCAAGATTGTTGCGCTTAATACGCTGACTTTTCGTACACTGGTAGGTTTAACTTTATCGCCCTCTGCTTACACCCTCTACGACACCTCAAACCCCTTGCCCGCACCGACAGTCGAAACTGAGATTACTCTACCGTGTGCCGAGATGGTTGTTGAAGGGTATGCGGTTAAGGTAAACGCACTCAATCAATTAGAACGCTGCTCGGCTTTCAACGCGACTCACCTAAATACCCTTATTGGTTTAGCCAAACAGACAGGGAATATCGGGAATGTGATTGCGGTTGCCGAGGATGAATATATGACCAATACCTCTTGGGCGTGGCAACCTGATAAACCTGTGTTCTTAGGCACAGGTGGAACTTTAACGCAAAGCCTAATTGGTGTAGTATTCGTACAACAGGTTGGTGTTGCGTTAACGCCCACCAAAATCGTAATCAGAATCTCTCAACCGATTAAAAGGGCGTAAATCATGGCTGGTCAAAGCTTTATTAAAATTGATGATGCAACTCAGGCAATGACTGAGGTGAAAGCAACACAGACGGGTGGTTCAGGTGCTGAAAACCTAATCCCTGCTTTAGATAACACAGGTCGTTTAGCTTCTTCGATGATGCCTTCTGGTGTCGTACCTGAAGTAAAAATTGGCAATGCCTTTGAAGACATTGCAGCAAACGCACTCGTTTACATTAAAACAGACGGTACTGTTGCAAACGCAACTGCGGCTGTTGCAGGCCACTATGCAAAAGGCTGGTCACAAACCGCAGTGACTACAGGTAACCCTGTCACTGTTCAGTTTGAAGGCACGATGACAGGTCTGAGTGGTTTAACTATCGACGCAACCTACTTCCTCAGTTCTACGGTTGCTGGTGGTTTAACCGCAACAGGTCCAACAGCCAGTGGTACTTTATGGCAGGAAGTTGGTACGGCTATCAGCGCAACTGAATTGAACTTCACCAATGCTGGTACGAAGATTAAACGGGCGTAATCCTAAACCTGAAACGGTAAACCCCAAAGGAAAAGTTTATGCCATTTTTTCTGGCTATCGACAGCAACAGTCAGGAGTTAACAGAAGTGGAGCTAAACAGTCAGGCTGCCTACGACTCCTTTGGTCGTTTACGGGTGAGTAGTCCAGAGACGATTTTCGACTTAACTCACATCTATGATAAGCAACCTATCTTCGTTAACGAATTGGTGGCTAGTGGTGGTGCTTCTACACATCTACCCAATGAGGCGACAGTCCAAATGGCTGTTACCAATACAGCGGGTAGCCGTATCGTTCGCCAAAGTCGTCGATACTTCACCTACCAGCCTGCGAAGTCTTTCCTGATTATCCTAAGTGGTGTTCTTAGCACTACAGTAAACTCGGGTATCACCTCCCGCATTGGTTTGTTTGATAACCATGCAGATAAGACAGTTGACGTAGGCGGGAACGGTTTCTTCTTCCAATACAGCGCAGGTGTAGTCAGTGTTGTGAAGAGAAGCTACATTACAGGTAGCCAAGTAGATACTGTTGTCAACCAAGCGGATTGGAATTTGGATAAGCTGGACGGCACTGGTTTAAGTGGTCTTACTTTCGACGTAACCAAAGCACAGATTTTCTGGTTTAATGCTCAGTGGCTTGGAGTAGGTTCGGTAAAAGTAGGAGTGGTTATAAATGGGAAGTTTATTCAGGTTCACCAATTTGACCATGCCAATTTAATGGGTGGAGTGTACACTACCCGTATTAGCTTACCTATACGCTATGAACTGATAAGAGACAGTGCAGCAGGAGCTATGAAAATGATCTGCTCCTCCGTGATTAGTGAGGGAGGACATAACCCGAAAGGTCGAGTCTTTAGCCGAGTTAACCCTACAGCTATAACTCTAACGGGTCCTGAGAGACCTGTATTCTCAATTCGTCTGAAAGCAGCCTACAACCGAGCAGAATTACCTCTTCAAAGTATTGAAGTACTAACTCAGACTAATGATTACCTTGTCTATCGAGTTTACTTTGGAGGCACGTTAACAGGTGCAGTTTGGACAAACCATGACACAGGGTTTAGTGCTGTTGAGTATGATGTTACAGCCACAGCTCTCACAGGTGGGAGGCAAATTGAATCAGGGTTTATCAGCAGTGCTGGTCGTATAGCTAACCCTGTCTTAGATAGTCCTGACATCCCTGCTAGTACTATCGCAGGTGTTCAGGACATTATAACGATTACTGTACAGTCTCTAAGCGGTGCGGCTGACGTTAACGCAGGTGCTACTTGGCGGGAGATAATGTAATGGCTTATGTTGTAATTACTGCAACCGATGTTAAAGTGGACATCGACTTCGGTGTCTATTCCACGGCAATGCAGATGAAAAAAACCTGCTGGTCGAAGGATAAATTTTCCTTCGTCTTGCTCGCCCATGACGAGTCTTGCGTTAAGGTTCGTGCCGTGACGGGTTTAACGGACTGGTCATTCGACCAAGCTGGGGTACACGGAGCGATTGTGGAAAACATTAACGGCGAAACTTTAGCAACTAATCTCGACCTTTATAATAAAATCCGAGACACTCTATAGAGGGCTGAATTATGGCTTCCAAAGTTCGATTACTTTTTAGTAATAGTAAACTGCCGCTCAGTCCTCTTATCCGAGCCGTAACTGCCCTTCAAACAGGTAAACCCGCCCAGTGGAGCCATGTGGCTTTAGTGTTAACAGATGAGACGAATTTAACCAACGATGCAATTATCATTGAGTCCACGCTATCCCATGGCGGGGTAAACTTGAGCTCCCTCGGGGACTTTAAACGTCGAGCAAAAACGTGGTGTTTGGTAGAGTTAACTCAGGAAGTTGAAGATTTTGACTACATGGTGGCCATCGCTAAATCTAAACTGGGTAAGCCTTACGACTACACAGGGATCTTAGGCTTAGGGGTTAACCGCGATTGGCAGGAAAATGATATGTGGTTCTGCTCTGAGGATGTGGCAGATACTTTGAAGCGTAGCGGGTTGATTTTATCGGGCTTGGGGAACGTACATCATGTATTTCCCCAAACCTGTTTTAACTGGGAACACTTACTTCTCGACAGAAGCGTTTTCTAAAGCGGTTCTTATCTTCTGCAAGTTACTCGGTTTAATCCTACAGCCTTCCGTGAACAGTCTCACCAACTGTGGTACGGATAGGTAAGGGTTCTCTTTACAGAAAGCCGTCAACGTACCGAATTTGCTAACAATGTCCGCTCGCATTTCCTGTCGTTCTTTTAAAGTCAACAGCACGTAATCAGGGTGCCTATCCCTGTGCAGTGTTGTCGGCGATCCGTTCTTGCTCACATCTACCCAGCCTGTATAAGCCATTGTTGTTCCCCTAGGTGTTTTTAATTTGGGAAGGTATTTTAAATCAAAGGTTTAGAGTTTTGAAGAGGTGTTAGGCACCTAGGGTAGGTGCCTAATACTAAGTTAGATTTTCAGCATTTCATTTCTAAATAAAACGTCTGTCAATGCTAAGGCTAAAATATCCAACTCGTTGTGTCGTTCAGGTTTGTTTAGCTCAAGCTTTAAAGCTTCACTTATCCCATGCAAAACCTCGTGCATTAAAGTTTGAAAAACATCTTCAACATTACGCCCATTGTCATAAACTCTGATAGTCCTAGTCCAATAATCTATTTGCCCCCACAAGGATTCGCGTTTATGAATATCAACCTCAGATGGTTTATCAACGTACTGTATTTTGTACTCAATTCCCATTATGTTTAATTTTTCGGGCTTCATCACAATCTCCAAATCTAACTCAGCAATCAAGCAGGAAAACGCCCCACACAATCACATAAGTTTTATAGTTTGTTAGCCAAAACGTGGCTATTCGTATGTAAAGAGGGCGTTTCCTCTTATTGCAATAGTTAGGTTCTACCAGCTCATTTCGTAAAAAACCTTTTTGCCGCGTCTTGCTTTTCCTAAAGCCACATCAACAAAGCTATGGTCTTTGTAAATATACTCACAATCTCGGACGCGGCTGCAAATAATATCACTCCTTAACTTAACTAAATCGTCATGCGTTAGCTCAATTAAGTTGTTGTTCATAAAGTCGAACAATTTTTCTTTGTCTAAAATGCCAGTCTGTTTTCTAACAAACCTAAAAACCCAATTATTTAACGCATAATTTGAACGCCAAGACCTAATAACCCTGTCGTTTAGCAAATTATCGTTATCAATTATTTCATCTTGCTCAAGCCAAAGCAGTGTCGTGTCTAAGCCCATTTTAAAACCCTCCACAAACCTAACTCGTCACTCAACAAGGACAACAACCCAGCCACTTATCGTTTACTTTTCTACGCTTTTGGCATAGTCTTAACTGCTTGCGGCAGCAGGGTTGTTGCCTGTTAGTTCAATAGTTAGGCATCCACTCTTGCTATCCAGCATTGGCTTGCAACATCTGCAAACCCTCTAAAACGCTCATTTGTTAATGGGCTTTGTCCCACCTCACACATAGGGGCTAAGTCGCTAACCAGTCTGTGAAAACTGTCCATACTAATTTCATAAACGTCCCACAATTTTTGCTCAACATCGTCTGGCTCGTAATCTTCACTAAACCCTAGTAATTTTGCTGCTAGTTCTTCTGCATCATAGTCGCTAATCGTCGTCATCACCAATCCCCCTAAACCAAAATAGTCTTAACTTTCTCGTACAAAGCCGTCACCGTACCATTGTTATCAATCACATGATCGAAAACCCAGTCCTTTAAGCCGCCTTCACTACTGTGGCCAGTAACTGCTTCTGCCTTTTCCCGCGTAACCCGTATTGTTTTTACTGTCCACTCATCAGGGTTTAGCTTCTCCAGCAGGTAGTTTGCCTCCAGCGGAAAACGGAAATCATCAACGATAACGCTTACTCCTGCGGGCAGAGCCTTCAACTTAGCCAGCATAATCTCACCCCATAGTGTTGGCACCCCTGTAGCTTCACGCCACTCTGTACCGAGTGTTTGCATCAGTTTACGGTAGGTGATTTCTGAGGTTAAATTAGCCACTTGGCCTCCTTTATTGTCGCCGTTCAAAGCTTCAAAGGTCATGCCTGCATCATGTTGAAGCTCACCTTTCAACAAAGCATTAAGCATACGTTTCAATGGTTCGGCAAAAGGGATTCTTTTTACATCATACTGGCCACAATTACCTAGTATCTGAGCAAGATAGGTAGCCACTGCTGACTTACCCGATTGAGGTGCATCGGCAGCGATTAAAATTAACGTGTTCTTCATAATCCAATCCTAGACCGCGCTCTTACGCGGTCATCTTTTTGAGTGTTTAGGGCAGCGTTAACTGCCCAGCCGCGTTTTAATCTTGTGTGAATGGTTCCCCGCGCTAGGCCGAGTTCACGTTCACGTTGAGGGACATTGATTCCGTTTACGACTTTGGCTTTTGCTAGTCCCAGTTGCCGCACCCGTTCAGCGTTACCTGTTGGCGTATTCACCTTCAGTTCTTGCAGGGGAAATTTCCGCCACTGTAAACCGAAGTGCTTAAACCATTTTCGTACTGTGGGGCCGCTAACATCAAAGAACTCGGCGATTAAACCTGCCGAGTACCCAAGGTCAGTGTAATACTGAAGGAGACCTTCAACGGTCTCCCCCTCTTCAAGAACTACTTTTTGGAGTTTTGTCTTCATCTTTCAAGGCATCTGATAAAGTGACCAAAGACCAAGTAACAACATAAGCCATACCGAATAAAGCCAAACAGGAAACGGTAATGGTTGCCGCTACCAGTAAAAGACTCCAGCGAACCAAGTGCCTAGGCAAGTTCAGAATGGTAATCATCTAAGACTTTTTCCAAGTTCGGTTTAAAGTAGTTCGGGCCTTTCAAAATCTTACCGTCTTCACGGTAAATAGGCTTGCCGTCAGCACCGAGCTTGCTCATATTGGAAGCGTGGACTTCAACAAAGCCGCGCTCGAAAGGGAAACCAAGAACAGTGGCAGTGGCGATACAGTTATCCAGTATATCCTGAAGGTTTCGCAGCACCGCACTGGCTAAATAGGCTTTGGTCAGCGGGAACGTAACGAGGTCAGTCAGGTTCTGCTCAAGGGTTTTGAACTCAGCACGTATCGGGCCAAAGATGCTTGGGTTATCAACTAACTTCTCTACCAGTTCCTCACTCGTCTCATTGCTGTCCAAACGTAAACCGTAAGCACAGGCTGTGCCCAAGGTAATGACCGCGACATCAACCAACGAGTCAAAGATTTCGAGAACCGCCGCCTGCTTTGCATCTTCATCCTGTTCAACATCATCCAAGATGAGTTCAGCATCTTCGCCTTCGGTGATCTCTTCCGACATCAAGTTCAGGCGAAGGTTTGCCAGAGCTTCGTTGCGAAGGTTCTCAATGTGAACCCCCGTGTGGTTTGGGTGGCCGAATTTATCGTGAAACTCGGCAATTAAAAGTTGTAGGTTTTGCATACATTTACTTCCGTGAGACGACTTGGGTAGTTGGGAAAGCATAAAAGACGATGAAATCATCTGTACACTTACTGAAAAGATTAACCAAACCCTGTACCTGACGATCACGCTGGTTAGAACGAGCGGCCACATCACGGGTAGGGAAACAGGAGAAATCATTCCGTGCTTGGATGGCGTAAGCGTGGATTAAATCTTCAGCTCGGCCTAAATCTTGAGGGACAATCCGAAGGCGAATTGCCTCGGCTAATGGGGACAGGTCTCGCCAATCCATTGCCGTGAGAAGTTCATTCAAGCCTTTGTTAAGCTTGAGAATACCCATGGCCTGAGTTACCTCTTTTGGGTTTAACATTTTCTAATTTTCCACGGTTAAAAAGGGATAGCAGCGATTTTAGCACTATCCCTTTAGAGCTTTGTTAGAGTTAGGTAAAGTTAATGTGTTTCAAGTTCTCAATTTCGACAGGTTCGTCTTCATGGCTCACCAAAACAACCTGCTCAATTGAACCGCTCTTAACCAAGTTGGCCAGTGCCTGCCACAGCAAACCTGTACGGTTCGCGTCCATCGAAGCATCTAGCTCGTCACCGATGACGACACTGAAAACCTTATGGGTGAGAACCTGCCCTAAGGCAATCCGCAGCGCAATGTTAATCACCGCCTGTTCACTACCCGAGAACAAGTCAACTCGTTTACCGTCAGCTTTAACTGAAAAGTCATCCAGCATTTGAATTGAGCGAATGACACCGTTAGTCATGATGGTAACCAACGCGCTTGCCGCCTTGTTAAGGGAAGGTAACAAGAAACTTTTGATACGCTTCTTCGTTTCCTTCAAACCAGCAATGGCGAGTTTATGGTCTTCAACCTTCGCTTCTAACTCGGAAATTTTTTCCGTGCGTTTATTGAAACGGGCAATCTCCAACTCGTAGTTTGCCAAGTGGTAGTCGTACTGCTCCGAAGCTTTGATAAATGCTTCAATCCGTTGCAGGTCTTCTTCACAGCCTTCCAGCTTGTGAATGTGTGCCTCCAAAATCGCGTTCTTGGCCACTGTCTCTTTGAAGTGGGTTAAGTTAGCTTCGTAAGCTGCGTGTGAGGCTACGAGGCTGTCCTGATGTTTGAGCGTGGCTTCAAGCTGCCCACAGTAGGTGTAATCAAACGACAGGTCACCTAAAGCCGCTATCTGCTCACCAATCTGCACCAATTGAATCAGGTTCGACTCATGCGCGGCAGTGTCACGTTCAAAGTTATTTAATCGTGCCAACTGTTGTTTATAGTCACTGGCAAAGCCTTTGTACAGTTCAAGCAACTCAGCTTCGACTGCCGCGCTACGGGCTACGTTGGGCTGACGCATCTCTTCAGCTATCAAGGTAGCTTCGGAATATTGGCCTTTCTCCGCTTCCTGATTACCATTTAAAAGCTGACCGCAAGTATGAGAGTCCAGCAGTTTGTTTAACTGCAAGGATAAGTCCTCTAATTGGCCGTCGCAATTAGGGACAAAGTCATGACCACAGTTAGGGCAGTCAACTTCGTGAGCTGCAACCTCACGGTACTTCTGCACCAATTTATAAACCTTCGCACGTTTACGATCCGCATCAATCTCTTCCTGAGTCAGCCGAGGTTGGGTCAGTAAGCCGCGCTCTTGTTCAAGCAAGCCAATTTGCTTATCAAGGTCGGCCATCGCCAATAAAGCTTCTCTCGGCAAAACGCCCAAAGGTTGTTCTGGAGCTGTGCTTTGAAACCGTTTACGGTTGGCAACCAATTGGTTGACCTGCATGGTAGCCTGCTCAACCCACACACGCTTGGCCGACCATGCTTTTACATCTTCACGCAATTTCTCCAAGCTCTCTACATCTAAGATAATTCCATTAGGTTTTACAGGTTCAACTGCTTTGACCAGTTTTGCTTTGGCATTACGGTAACTGAGGGCGAAAGCCTTATGACTTCCCAGCACCTCTTCACGGTCGGCAAGCGGGATAAACCCCTTTGGCATTTCGGGGCATATAGGTTGTACCTGCAAAGCAACATTAGCCTTTAAGTCGGCTGCCGATTCCAGCAGGACTTTATTAAGCTCACTGATGACTTTGTCGATAACTGTTAACCCTACTGTGTTCTCCAGCACCTGACGACGGTCTTCAGGACGCAGGCGGTCTGTCAAGGCGTTAACCTGCCCTTGGCGGATATGGTTTGCTACGTTATAGACCTTCAGGCCGTAACCCATTAAACGTAAAATGGCAGCGTTAACGGGAGTAGTTCCACTCGCCATAGGTGTGTTGCCTTCATACAGCATCGTTTCCTTTTTACTGCGAACGACACGAAAGGGGCGACCTTTTACCTTGAACAGTAACTGAGCATCCAAGGTCGGAAACTCTTCCAGCGTACCGCGCAAGGCGGCAGTGCCAAACAAGCAATAGGAAACGATCTCCAGTATCGTGGACTTACCCCGTCCGTTAGGGGCAGTGAGAAGGTTGAAACCTTTCTCAAAATTGATAACGGCATCGGCAACCGTAGGGTGGCCTTTGAGGATGAGTTTTTGTAACATTATGTGGTCTCCATCTTCAGTTCAGTTAAACGGCCTTTCACCCAGCTTGTTAAGCCTTCGGAAACACCGACCAAGCACTCGGTTAAGATGTTGTCACTGTCAAACGAGTCATAGGCAACGTCCAGAGGCTCAGTTTCGTCGTCAGCGATATGTTTGAAAACCAGTGAAAGGCAATCAAGTTGGGTATCAAAAACTTCATCACCTTTGAGCAAGATGCGAAGGTTAGTGTTCTCAAAGTTAATAACCTCAACCGCTTGGTTAAACTCCTCAAGCGTCAGCGTGTGATAAAGCAGATCGTCTTCGGCCTGCTCACCGTGAGCATAAGGCTGCATCGACCCAACCGCGTGAACCGTAACGCCATGGCGTTCAATGGTTTGCGCTTTGTGGATATGGCCTGTGTAAGCAACAGGGATTTTCAACTCGGCAAACACTTCCGTGGGCACTAAATTGAAATCAGAACCGTGAGAGGTTAAATCCCAGTGGCCGAAGGCGGCTAAGTAATTTGCGCCCTGCTGTAAGGAACTGGCGAGTTCGGTTGCCGACTTAAAGGCATCGTAGCCGAACAAAGCAAGGTAGCCGTTTTCGAGTTGAATCTCCCAAACACCTTTAACGAAAACCACCTTAGGGCAAAGTCTTTCAAGAACGTCAAACGAGCCGCGTTTTTCTTCATCACGAGACAGGTCATGGTTGCCGCGCAGAACGTAAATATCTTTCCACCGCGCTGCTTCATTCAACTTATCCGCAGTCCAAAGCACTAGGCTTTCAGGCACACTATATTTGTCAAACAGGTCACCCATGATGATGACAGGAACGCTAGTACGGTCAGAGATTTCAGCATAGAACTGCTCTTCGACAAGCCGTTCACGATCCCCTAAACGGTGGGTCGGCACACCTGTCTTGAAGACTCGGCCTAAGTGGGGGTCACCGATAAGTTTAAATCTGTGACCTGCGATTTCGATTACTTGGGACATGGCTGTTCTCCGTTCTTTAGGTAGTTGGCAATAGCCTCATTTATCTCAGTCATACGAGAAAACGCGGCATCACGTTTAGTGTAGTTTGTTGAAAAGTGTTTCAAATACTCCCTGTTGGCTTCGTGCAGTTCATGGAGAAACTTCACTAGCGTTGGGTAAAATAACCGAACTGCTTTCTTAGGCATCTCCAGTTTCCTCGTCTAGTTGGCGTTCTAAGTGGAGGGTGACAGCGTGGGTTGCTTCGGTAAGGCGGATTAGAGCTTTCTCAGCACGTTTTTTGTCAACACCAAGAAAGCGAAGGTATTGACGTGAAGCTTGGTGAAGTTCGCAAAGTAGGCTGAATAATTGTGGGTCAGCTAAAGCCTTAGCTGCAAACATAGCTTCCAGATCAGCAAAAGATTTTGACATTCTCATCTCCTCATAAAGAAACACGCCGTTATCGGCGTGTTGCGGTGTAACTTAGTGTAAGTCAGTTTAATTTTCTAAGGTGGGGGGTTCTGTAAGCCCTTGTTGATTTTCTGTAACCGTAGGCACATCCCTCCAGACCCCTTTACCCGACACGCCGAGAGGGTCGGTAAAATACTGTTGAAGGACAGGGGCTCGAGTTAGGAAAACCAAACCTACTTGAAACCCTCTCCGAACCCACCGTAACTCGGCAGTCGCCACTAACAAACTATTCGCACTCATACTATTTCCTCCAAAGAAACAAGGTCACGCCAGCCGCGAGTCTCGCCGTCGATTACCTCATAATTTTGACGTAAAACAACTTTGAAAACCTGCTGTTCAGCGAGGTCTTTAACATAAATGGTATGTTCCCCTTCAGGAACGTCCCGATTCCAGCCAAGAAAATGACTGGCGGTAAACTCAACATTCACCTTGGCATTGTTGGTAGTGAAATTTTCCCAGAAATGTTTCCCTTCCAATTTACACTGCCAAGCTTTTTGGCCATGAATGAGTTGAGGCATTAGTAATCCTCCCGCTGACGGCGATTTCCGTTGAGGTTATCCAACACCTCAGCTTTAATCCGCGCCTGAAAGTCAGGGTTATTCAAAGCAGTTTGGATAGCTCGCTTTGTTTCCTGCCCTACGGCGTACTTAATCTGTGACCGCACCTCGTCTTCAACCAGCTTGTTTAACTCATGGCTGATAGTTCTGGAGATGGCCACAGATAATTTCTCGTAGGTTAACGCTTCCGCTAACCGAGATTGAAAAAGTAGCTGATACTCATGTTGATGAGCAGCAAACATTTTCGAGAAAGCCACTTCGATTTCAGGGATAATCACCCGAGTGGTGATAATGGGTTCAGGCATCATCTTTGTTCTCCTTACTGGATCGCGCCCAACAAACGTGGCCCTCACTGTTAATCTCTACAATTTCTCCTTGCTTTATGGCCTCAGCAGCAAACATAACTCTTGGAGATCGTTTAGGGTCGTCCAAGTAAGCCAAACGCTTACGAAACTCGGAAATGTCATATGGTACATCGCTCATACCGTGGTCGATAATCAACTGCGTAATCTTGTCAGCTTTTTCGTCTGACGCGCACCAACGATGGACATCGCTAACGACGTTACGGTAGCGTTGTAGTTCAAGCATTTCAGCTTTGAAAAATGGCATGACGAGCCACATAATGAGTTCTTTAAGCATTACAGCATCTCCCGAGTCAAAATAGCGGGACTAGGTGTAGGTTCAGGCCGAACCGCGCTAACACCACAAGCAGTTTCCGCCATCAGCAGGTACTTCAATTGATGAAGTACGTCATCGACCGCATTATGCGCTGTACCTTCAAACGGCACAGATTTTTTAGACCGCATCGGCAACCCTTTCCCTTTGTACAACCCGCGAACGTAGGAGAGTAAGTCAACCGTGTCCCAATACTTGATTGGGAAAGCTACACCCAAATCTTTGAAATACGATTGGAGAAACAGGAAGTCGAAACCGTTACGGTTAGCCCAGAATGTAGGCCGTACCTGCCCCAACCAATTGTTAAACGCAAGGCAGGCAATGTGCGGCGCAATTTGGTTCATCGTTGCCTTCTCATACGCTTCAGGCTTACTCAGCCACCAATCGCGTGTTGACTCAGACCACATACGGTGGTTCATCGTAGGGTGCAAGCACACGTTAAAGGGGACAGGGTCATATTCCTGCGTCCGCAAGTTAAAGCGAATGGCAGCGATTTGCAGAATATGGCCACGGTCAGGTGCAACATCAGTTGTTTCTAAGTCACACATCACATCGGGGAAGGACGTTGGGGGTAGGTCAGGTCTTGGAATCATTTTGCTTATCTTCTTTTTCAGGGGTTGGGGTGGGTTTAGGTTGTGCTTCTAAACGACGTTCAGCTTCTTGGTAGAGCTGGGTGAAGTATTCATCAGATAAGGTCATATCTTCGTCACCTTCAAAAATGTCACCATTGTTTCACTGAGAAAGGTGAAAACGTGAGCTAAAATCCACGCAATAAAGCGAGGGATGAGAAGCAGGATAATTAAGAGCATGAGCGGGAAAAGTTTCCAGCCGTAGTCTTCCCAAAGCTGTTCGATTTCATTCTTTTCCATTTCAGGTTTCCATTTCACATTATCCGCGCTAGGTGGCGGAGTAGGTTTGGGGTTGCGGTGAGAATAAAGCTCGGTCTTCATAAACACCCCTCGCATCGTTTTGTGTAGCGAACCAGTTTGAGCAGGTATTTTTTACTCCGCTTTGAGAGGTCTTTATGGTGAAACTCAGCCCAAAGGTTTTGTCGATAGTTCATAAACACTTCAACTTTGCAATTTCACAGCTCACGGCAGGGATAAAATCTCCCTGCGGTGAACTGCAACGGACTAAGAAAACGCAGAACGCTAAATAAGAGCCGACTGTGAAACCGATTAACGCGCCTTTGGATAAGGACTTTAGACTTTCAATCATGTTTATACATCTCCAATTCAGTAAGACTTAAACTTTTAATGCCTTCCTTAGCTTTGTTCAAGATAATAAAGGCAGGAATCAAATACCATGTTTCGGTTTCTTTCTGAAACAGGTAAAACATATAAGGTTGGCCAAGCCTGTGGATCTGAGCCGCCCATGCAAACTGTGAGGACTTGATATTTGAGAATGGAAACCTCACACCTTTGAAGGATTTCACCTCGGAGTACACTGAGCCATTAGGGTAAACGCAGACGAAATCCGAAGGGTTAGTGCGTAAGTAACTACCATTCGCGTCCTTTGTATCTTGAAACCTAATGGGTAAACCTCCGTTAAGTTTCACTCTGTCTTCAAAAAGAAGCTCTACTTGTTTTGGTGTAAGCATGGTTTTGTCACTCTAAATAGTGCGTTTAGAGTAACAAATAAGCGACCTAAAAGTGTTTAGGTTTTGTAAGTTACTGCTTCACGGCATGAACTCTCACGTACCTAATTACATCACCCTCAGTGCAAAGCGTTTGTGCTTCAGCCATGACGGTTTTAGCTAGAACGTGAAGACTGATTTTCTGCTTAGGTTTCGCCCACGCTTTAACTACTTCTCGAACAAGGTTATCGGTAGCAACAATCCCGATCTTAATTTGGCAGCTCCAATATTGTGGGTGTTTCTCTGCTGATAAGAATGCACCTTTAAACTTCAAATCTTGACGGGTTTCGAGTGTGAGGGCATCGAACCAGCACTCTGTTTTGCAGGGTTTACGTTTTGACATTTTGAGCCTCCGTTAAATTTTTCATAAATGTGTTTAAGTCGCCTTCCACCCACCAACCGCGTGGGGTACAACCGTCATGCTTTAACTGCCCTGCGGAAACGCTATGCAGTTTGGTTAACATCTTTTGCAGGCTGCGGTACGACTTTTGATAGTTCGTCGCCTCACGCAGTTCAACTAAGCCGATATGCTTTCGAGTTGTCAGGTAAACCAACACTCGGCAGGCTTCAAGAAAGCCCACTTCAAAGCTTTGGGGTACGCCTTTATTTGACATTTTGGGGGTCTCCTCACTGTAAACTTTTCCGCACTAAGAAAGAACCTACGTGCCATTTATGGCAATAGGGACACTTGTAAGGTTGTCGAGGGCTGCTAGTAGTGCGGCGGTTTCCCGCCACCTCACTGGCTAGGCTGAAGCTTTCAAAAGCAACCTTGCCACCGCAGACATACTCTTTACCATCTTGGAAGTCTCGACGGGCTTTCGTGGGTCGGGAGTGCCAAGGTTTGCTTCGATTAGCCATTGATTTCTACCTTGATAGCCACAGGGTTTATAGGGTTTGGGTGAAAATTAGCCATCTTTTAGTTTCTCCAGACTATGTTTGATTTCCAAAAACCCGTAGCGGATCGAAACCTCGCTGATGAAGTCCTTGAAACCTAAGCTTGCTCGGTGTAGGTCTGTCAGGTGTAAAGTCCTGTGAAAGAACTGGTTAGAACAGGAACTTTCCTGCCCACCTATATAGTGTGTCAACTCACCCGCTTTAAGGAAAAATGCAAGGTACTGGCCTTCTTGGTTTAAACGGAAAATTACTTTCATTTTGGTTGGGTCTCTAATCAAATAGCCAAATAAGTGCAGCAAAAACTAATAACAAGTTACCATTATGCCCGAAGGAATAGACAACGGCAGCTCCGATAACACATAAAGCAATGAGGTCTTTACTGGTCATTTTGGTCGTTGCTCCAAATGGTTTTGAAGATATTGGATCGCTTGCTCAACCTGTAGAACTGAGAACTCGTGGATATTCTCGAAAGCAATCCGCTCGCCCCGCCAGTTAATAAGATTATCTATAAAGGTTGACCAATTTTTAAAGAGCGTCAAGATTAACTCTCTGGCCTCATGCTGAACCATTTCTTCCTCAGTCTCGAAAAGCATCCCGTCATCGGAGAGCCAGACTTGTGTTAATTTACCCATTTTGTTTTTCCTCTTTACGTTAGGTGTTCTTGTTTTATAAACTGCTTATAAAACAAGGGTTTAGATTTGTTGGCAGGTATTAGACACCTAGATTAGGTGTCTATTTCTGAGTTAGATTCAATCTATAGGGTATCCGTGTAAATCCCACTCATCTTCGCTACACTTGAAATTTGCCCATGCGTTAGCAGTAGCGTCTACAACGGTTTTTCCATAACCGCGCAGCTCCCACCTTGTGCCATCACTAGCTCTGCAAGTTAAAAAACTGCGGTAGTCCTCATCCCTACTTTTTTCTTGAGTAACAACCTGTGTAAAATGTTTTTCGCCGCTCATCGCTATTCCCCATCTAACTCTGCGTTGTAGCGCGATAATGCGCCAGATTATTGTGTAATGCGCCTGTCAGTGACGCATTACGGCTAAACTACTTAGTTAGGCATCAAAAATGAGTCTGCTCATAATTTTCAATGTCAATAAGCTCTCCCTCCATCGCATAACGAACCATAGGGTATTTCTCGTAGAAAGTTTCCTTTGCTCCGCAATTGTTGCAAGCATGGGGAAATTGCGGGGGATTGGAGCAAAGCATAACTCCAGTTGGTCGCAACCTGCCTTTCTCGCAAGAGTCACAGGTAAAATCAATCTCTATCGGCCTAAGCGGTCTTTGTGTATAACTCATATCACTATCTCCAAATTCATCGTTAAAAATGCCTAACTCCCGTTCAAGCAGATAAAGCCTCAGCCTACCATCGGTATTACCGATACCAGATAGGCTTTACTGCTTAACTTAGTCAGTTAGGTTTCCTCACTAAATCTCTTATCAGCAATAGCTTGGCCTTGCTTAACAATGGATTTTAGCTTTTTCCACTTAACCCGTTTATTTAGCGGCCTATGTCCAATAAACTCTAATGAGTATCCCACTTTACCTTTGCTCCACATTGCAATAGTCCATTTGTACTCGCCTTTCTCATCCCACAAGCAAATATGCAGGTTTTCATTCAGCTCAAGAGGGTAGGCTCTTGGTTCTTCAAGTGGCTTATAATGCT
>JACCDG010320519.1_pt1 | contig 57156 bp, 80 predicted proteins | sample 7442471 | NCBI WGS metagenome assembly JACCDG01 (sample SAMN15323444, study PRJNA562643) | freshwater metagenome | isolation source: river surface water | place: USA:Blue River Watershed | collected 2017-08-17 | reverse complement strand
TTCAGTCTGTTCAATAGAACCTGCTTCGTGATTCTTAATTTCTTCTTGAAGTCGCTTAATGTAATTCATAATAACCCTCCTTATACAAATAGCTGATGATATTTTGGTAATACGTTATATTTAACATCGAAACCTAACTTAGAAAACTCACTATCAATAAAATACTCAAGATTAAATGAGTTATGTTCGTTTTGAATAGCTTCAAATATACGCTCTAAGCATAATAAAGCAAACTTTTCATGTGATAATGGCATTAAATCCCTATCATCTTGATTAATCAACGTATAATAATCATAAACCTCTAGTTTATCACCTATCTCTTGAGACTTAGGTTTATAAACCATTTCAATTTTCGTACAGAACGTAATAAAGTAACCACTCTTAATCCAAATACCCATAGTAACACCTCCATTAAGTCTTAGAGCGTTAAAAGCTCTATAGGGCGGGCTAATAAAGTTAACCCAACCTAAGAACGTTCAACGATTAAAACTTTTTTCTAAAACATTCTGTACATGGTCATATACAGCTTCTACTTTTAGACCATACATGAATGACTTTCTAAATAACTCCCCACACACTAACTTAATAAAAGGATTAAAGAATTTATAATCCTCATCAATATCATAACTACAGTTTGTAGTATGAATATAGATTTTATTATCATCACGAATAGCTACACTGCAATCATCGATAATAAGTACATTAACACCGTACATATTAAATACTTCAATACTATGACCATTAATAACTAACTTAAATACACCTTTATCTATAAAAGATGTAGCTACGTTACTTACAAAGTCATATACAAACTCAATACCATTCCACGTCTTATTAACCATCGTATAACCTCCTAAAGTTTTATAGTGTCTGTACAGTCCGTATAGGTAAAACCTGCCGAAACTGTCCGACTGGGAACAGAGTACAACCTGCCGAAAATCCTGTCAAGAAAAATTTTCGGCGGGCGTATCTCTTAGCAACGTACTAAGCTAGTGTTAGGTACAGTTGCTATGAAGACTTTTCGAGTAGCCTTATCAAACAACTTAACAATAGCTGAACGTTCAACACCCTTATCAACACTAATAAGCCATGTCTCACGTTGTTTAATACCCTCATAGCCCTCAAACTTACCATAGATCACTCTTATCTTTTCCATGTTGAACCTCCTTAAGAAATAGATAACGTCCTTTAATGCTACTAACAAACTCATCAGACTTCTTAAAATCCAAATCCAATTTAAATATATCGTTAGAACCTTTCAAGAATGTAAAGCGAACGATGTTAGGCTTCTCAACGCTCTCAACTTTTTCAATACTCATCTCGTAGCGAAAAATGTCTCTTAAGAACTCCTCTTCTGAAAACTCTCTAAGCTCATCTAGGTCGATCTTATCCATCATAATCACCTCAATTTTAATCTAGAGCCTTATAAATGCTCTATAGAGGGGCTTAAGTTTATTAAGCCCGCCTAACAGCACTTATTAAACGTTTTGAAGTCGATATGCTAAATCTTTAACACCCATTCGAATACCGTCTATATAATGTTTCGGTAAGTCGCTTTGACTTGCATAGACCCTTATATAGTTTTGGAGCTTAGAAGTCATTACGCTGTATCGAGTGTTATTAATAATCCATTCGCCATTATAGTACTCAGCTAGTGTAGTTTGATAATAGATCAGCTTTGTATCCTCTACACGCAAACTAGACGCTTTTTCATAGCCCACCTTACGCTGAAAGAACTTCTCAATAAGTTGTTTTTGACGCATAATATCACCCCATTATAAATTAGAGCTTTAAATGCTCTATGGGCGGGCTTAGAGAATCTAAGACCACCTAACAGCACTTAAACACGTTCAAACTCACTAGTGTTAGGGTCATATACAAACTCATCAATCGGAATACTAGTGTAAGTCACTATATACTCCATAGCCTTAGCAAACTCAGCTAAGTAAAGCCTTAATACATCGGCTACATCCCCTAAGGAATGACCGTTATCATAAAACTTCGTATCGTATATCAAACAATCCCATTGACGTTTACCAAAGAACATCTTAGAAATCACTACATCGTTGTAGTACAGGGTATGATCGCTAAAGGATACGATATCGTCTCCAATGAGATAGGTAAAAGTCCTCTCCATGCGAATATTAAATAATACCGCCTTAATGTGTCCTATAACCTGTTGAAAGTCCATATTAATTCCACCCTTCGTAGTATTCAGGGTCACATAAAGAACCCATCTCAGCATGACGTAACCATGCTCCCTCAGCTTCTTGTTCCGCTTGATATCCTAGATAGTCGTAATAAGAGTCAATAGAAGTCAAAAAAGCATTATAGCCTTCCACCAACGTCAATAAATGGTTTTCGTAATACTCAGCGTCTAATGGCATAAGTACACCTCCTATAAATTAGAGCGTTAAAAGCTCTATGGGCGGGCTTAAGGAATTAAGCCCACCTAAGAACACTTAACATACACTAAGAACTTTATAACGTAATTTACTAGCCACCTTAAGTAATAAAGAAGCCATAGGAGATTTATATACAGTTACTTCACGATTACGTTTTACAGCTATAACGATATCGTGATGATATAAAACACCGTCCTTAGCGACTATACCGCCACCCTTACAATTAAACCCTGCATAGAACTCACCTATTACCTTAGTTTGATTAGACATAGTAAGACCCCTTTTCGCCTATATGGTTTTTTATAGCGTGTTTTATAAAAGCATGGTCAAAATTCGTATCGTCAAGAAATAATCGGATGTTACCACGATGATTCACCGCTATAATGTGACCGTCTTGACGTAATACACCGTTTATAGCGGTAATACCATGACAATCTAAAACACCGAAAGATATAAAAGCACTCACTACAAGCTCTAACAGTCCATAGTTCACCGCTTACGACCCCATTTCTTCTTAAATGGGTACGCATCTTCTTCATACATCTCACTATAGGCTTGTAATAAATTGCTATAGATGGACTCCTTAAAGATCACTAATTTACCATCACGCTTATAAGCAATAAGCTTTTTATCGAGATATAAAGCACTCTCAGCGTACTTGTAATACAGGTCATTAGTGACGCTATCGAAGCGGGCATTATAAATAAAGTCATGTAAAACCTCCTTAGCGAAGTCTTTACGTACTACACCATACTTAGTAGCCATAATGTACTCAGTCCTCTCATAAAATAATGTTGGCGGGGCTAGAAGAACTTAAAACGCTATTCAGCCATATATAAGCGAATAATACTTAATCACTCATATAGTGATACACACTAAGAGTATAAATAACCCCTTAATGTGTACTGGCTATATGAACGATATAACATCGATAATTGTTCCGTCTAGTGTTAGTAACCACATGGAATCTGTACACTCCGTATCAAACGGTATCCGCGCCATTCGTGATTACGGTTCTTATCGGTCAACCTACCGTATGCCCAGTTAGTACACTACTAGGGTAGCGTATAACTACATAGTCCCACTGTTATACTAGGACTAACCGCACTAAACACCTCTAAAATCATGGTGGCGGGGCATAGAAATATTAAGTTATCAATGTACAAACATATAGAGTGTATATACTACTAGATAAAATAACGAGTATAGTAATAACATAAAGGCAACTATATAGAGAAGTAAGGATATCTACTGCGTCACTAGTAGATGCTATATAGACTTGTAGCGTGTTATACATGAGTAGTATGTGTATGAGTATGGGTGTAGAGGTACATAGAGATACATAGCGTAGGTAAAGATTGCTAAGAAATCGCTAGTATTTTACACACTAGATTGTATGTCACATAAAACTCGGCTCGTTAATATACACCTATATGGTGAATATGCAGGTACACTCATAGATACGTTATAGGGGGCATACTCGGCTAACGTGTATATGCTCGGTTACGCATATATACTCGGTTATACGTGTATAGAACTCGGCAAACTCGACTCGGAGAGTCTAAGAACGTGTATACAGTGACTCGTAGGGAGAGGGAGGGAGTATTACTCCATCCACTCACCTAGCGGTTCTACGGTCTCGGTGTAGCGGTCTAGGTACTCTAAGAACATCTCTAGAGCGTCCTCGAGGGTAGTCCATTGCATAGCGGTCTCTAGGTACTCGATAGCCTGTTTGTATTGTGTGTCTGTCATGTTATGACCTCCTATAAGGTGTATTATGAGTGCTAGCGACTTCAAGAGTGGCAGGGTTGCGGTTGGTTATTACTTGAGACCTAACGCTTTTTTCGCCATTTCTAGAGGCATACCGCTTGCAAGAAGTACTTGCAAGGCATCGTTTTTGACGTTCTGAGGGTTGAAGGTTACGTAAAAACCAACGGAAAGACCTGCAACGTTCGCAATGTTAGCATAATTGCGCAATTTGGAGAGCTTGACCTTTCCTGAGTCATCGACTTCTAGACCTGTATAGTCGCCTGATTCGATAGCGGTTGCATCAATTTCAAGAGTGATAGAAAGCTTGCCTTCTTTAAGGATTGCGCTTTTGATAGGGTTAACTTTTGTTGTCATGGATAATTCCACCTTTTGTGTGAGTGTCAACCCTGCCACTCTTGAAGTCGCTAGTGCATATTCACTTGTCAATGTGCATCTTGTCTTGCTTGTCGTTGGTCACTTGCTCACCGCCGATGACCTCACTAAGCGGCATCGCAACACCGATTGCAACACCTTTTTCGGCAGGTGGGGGCTATCTTTTGGGCAAAACCGAAACCGACCCCGCCCAGTACCTAGCGTTTTTACAGGGTTTTTCGCGCCCCCTGGAACCGTCCCGACTATCACAGGATATTTTTCAGCATTTTTGAATAGAGGTATGGTTTTACCTATCTGTTTTAACCTCTCCCCTATTCAGTTGAATACGACTCTATAGCGATCTCCGTCAGGCACAGGATATTTTTCAGCATTTTTGAATAGAGGTATGGTTTTACCTATCTGTTTTGATCTTTTCACTATTCAATTTGAATACGGTCTTGGAAGTGGAAATGGGAACTGTGAATACATTGGTGGTGGATTGGGGATACTGGGTGTGGAATGTGGCGGTGGGCGGGGAAACGTGAACCTCTCCCCTACTGTATTTACTTCTCTCTATATAGAGGGAATTAATACAATGAGTAATTTACTCTCTATATAGTGTATTTGAATAAAACTGGGGAAAATTTTTTGGGGAATTTTGAATAGAACTTCATGTATAAAGGCGTTCTAGTTTGGTAATACTAAAATTAAGCACTCCCCTACCCTGCCTATCGGTTGTTCCGAACGATTTTAGAGGGTCGAGGGAGGTCTTTCGGTGGGGTAGGGGAGGGGTCTCTTGTCCTTTAATCAGATAATTTCCAATTCAGCATCGAATAATTCCCAGTGATTCTATTCCTGCTTTTCAATATTATGGGAATATTTTGAGCAAAGTAATGAATTTTCTCGGTGTAATATAACATATCATGTAAGGTTTGTCTGTTTCGACCCGTTTGGAATTGGAAATTAAATTTCCAGTAAAGTTTTACTTGTCGGAATCATCTGTTTGGGTTATATTGAAGCTACGAGTGCTTCGCTGATGCTTTCCTAATCTATCCCTTTGGGCTGTCCTAACGGACAGTCCTCTTTTTTTATGTATATAATAGGAAGCAATGCAATTTAGCACTGGACATACCTATCGTTATCTGATATCGTAGGCTTCGAGGAGGGATAATATGTCGATTGGGTTGGATTGGAAGGAGCAATTAAAGGGTTTGATCGTGGAGAAGCAAGGGAATTTTCAGAATGGGGAAGTGACTCCCATGTTTAGAGAGGTAGCAGAGCAGTTTCAGGTTCCGCTTGGGACGGTGAGAAGTGCATTTTATCGGTTAAAGAAGGAGGTTGGAGAAGTGTTGCCTACGTTAATGCCCTGTGTAGGAGATACGATTGAAGTACGAGTCAAGACGATAGCGAGTTATGGTGTGATTATGGAGACATTAGATGGTGGGATTCATGGGTTGGTGCATATTTCAAGCGTGAAAGATGAATTTATCGAAGACTTGAATCGCTACTTTAAGATCGGAGATGTGGTACGTGCAGAGGTGATTAACATTGAAGGTGATCGGGTGAGTTTAAGTACGATCAACAGTGACTTACCTGACTATTGGTGCCATCGTTCATTAAGTAGACCAATTAACCGAGTCGAGAGTTATGTGACGGTTCCAGTGGTAACGACAGTGAAGAGTGAGCATGATGAAGTTCGAGCATACTTCGAGAAGAATTTTGGGAAGTTAGGGAATGAAGCGAACGGTAAGTTACAGGATTTGATTAAGGCACATGGATTGTTCCAGTTCACATTAGCGTTGGGAAAACTGGAACCAAAGGATTATGCCTTGTATATACTAGAGTTGCTTGAATCCAACCTCAGGGGGTCACTTTGACCGAGCATTGACAGTAGAAGATTTTGAGATGAGTTTACATGTATTGGAGCGGTGGCGAGAGCGAGTAGATGATTCTGAGCATGTAGATAGTTTAGAGATCAAACGGATGTTGATTGCGGGCGAGATTTTATTTCAGAATGAGGTACGCTTAGTGATTAAGCATGGGAATCTATGTTTTCCTTGTAAGAAGATCGAGAATGGGAAATGGAAGATCAAAACGGTATTGTTATTTAACGAGATGATTAATAGTAAGGAAGATATTGTGGGCAGGTGCATGGAGTGATTGTCAAAGTCGGTTGCATGAATTGTCGGCACGTTACCGTATGGGAATATGAGATGAGCAGTACAACACAGGAATTAGCATGTCAGTGGTGTAAACGAAAGTCCACCCATTTTAGAGGGCATTGTAGGCTATTAGAAGTCGTTAGAGAAAACTAGTTGACAGAATAGTAAGTAAGCGTTATCATAAGGGAGTGGTCGGATAGTGCATTATGCACATGATGGTCACTCTCTTTTTGCTTGTGCGGAAGAGGTCAGCCCGCCGAGGATATTTTAAGTAGTTATATAGTACCTGCTTGTGTAGCTCAATTGGTAGAGCAACTGACTTGTAATCAGTAGGTTGTGGGTTCAAGTCCTATCGCAAGCATTCGCGCAAGTCCTATCGCAAGCATTTTGGCAAGTACCATTAACAACATACCTATGCACTTCCTTTCTAGAGAGGAGGTGCATTTTTATTTGTCTTTTTACAAATACTACATACAGAGGTGGTGGGTATGTGGGTAGCGTTATGGTTAATCTTGGCTGTAGCTTATGGGTTGTCCTTGTGGTTCTACAGGCGCAGGAGAAGCGACTACTTTAATGAGGGCTATGTCAAAGGGTATTATCGAGGACTGAAGGATGGTCAGAAAAATAAAATACAAAACCATGAATAATTTTTAGAAACTCCTGATTTCAGGGGTTTATTTTTTTAGGTACGTCCAGTATATACAGGTATTACCTACATTGGGGGTGTAAATGGATGATATTGGGAGTAGCTTTATTGTCGGCTTGGGTCACGTATTTAGGGATGGAACATTCCTTTAAGAAGAAATTAAAGGAAGAAAAGATGGTTAGTTTTATGGTTGGCTATCAACGTGGTAAGGAAGAAGCAAAATACTATGAGGATGTGGAACGATGATACGAGTAAAGGGTTATGCGTATGTAAAGGTTCCGTTTAATGTGTCACTTGCAATCACACCTGAACAATATCAGGAGATGAAAGAGACGGAATTGATGAAGTTGGTTGATTTAGAGTTAGATGAAGAAACGTTACTCAGTGGTGAGACACGTATGGTCGATTGGTTAGGGTATGAAACCATCGAATAGTGTGACAATTATGTTAATAAAGCTAGGTATTACCTAGCGTCACAGGGAAAAATAAATTTTTTGCAAAGATAGGTGAAGAGATGGGTAAGAGGTATACCACAGGTAACGTGCGGGTATGGACAGAAGAAGAACTAGAAGTGGTGGATATTTTAATTCAGAATATAAAATCACTCAAGAACACCGCCACCATGATTCACAGGCATGGAATGGTGTCAGATATGGAGACCTTTGCCATTCATCTAGACATGGTAGAGAAAGGTCTAAAAGGATTGCAGAAGGGTGCGTATGTGGAATGAATAATGACATTCGCAAGAAAGTCTATATAGATACTTTATGCAAGGTTCAAGATTCACTTTCTTCTCTTCATAACTATTGGTTAACAGATGGAGGAAGAGATGTAATAGATAAATGTATTGAAATGATCGAAGAAATGAAAGAAGAAGAATTTCAGTATAAGGAGGATGTAAAATGAGTTCTGATGCAGTTATGTTTTATAGAAACGCATATCAAAAGATGCTTAATTACCGCGATTCTTTGGCTAATGATATTGAAGAAGTTGTAGGAACTAAAAGTAGAGACTATTATCAAGGTCATATGGACGGTATTGAATATTGTCTTAGTATTTTGAAGTCTACTCACATGATATTAGATATGGATGATGATTTTTAAGGGGGGGGTTAGTTAATGATAACAGGATTTTTTGATTTCTTGTTATTTTTTATAGTAATAGTTGTTTCTATGTTTTTGTTGGCAATTATTTTAACGGAATTGAGTTGATGTGTAATGAAGATTACATTTGAACAATCTTGTGAATTAACAGGGTATTACCGTATGGTACAGTTTGACCCCGCCGCCACACCTGAAGATGCCATTCGTCATGTGTTGGATACATTGGGTATCAAATATGAGATTGACCGCTCCAAAGACTTACTTGTAAAAGAAGAATCAGTGGTTGAACAATTTGGTGTATGGACGGATTGGAGGGAATAATGATGAATAAATATCTTATTTGCGATAACTGTAAGCAAAAAGTTTATTCAGGTGAAGAAGTGTACTGTGTAAATTTTTCAACCTTTTGTTCCGAAGATTGCTTGTTTGATAAATTAAATGTAGATCAATTTTATTTAGAAGATAATGACTGTGATTTTACAGAAAAGGATGATGAAGAATGAGTATTTATAAAGCGGTCAATTTTGAGTTTGATGAGGGTTTTGTTTTTGAAGCAGAGAATGATGAAATCGCATTAAATTTATATGAAAGACTTCTTGAAGATCAAGGTTGGAGTAAGAACGATTGCTACTTGCAGAACATGGAGGAATAGTATGAGTAAAAAAGTAAAACTCCCTAAAGATGTTTGTATTGAGTTAAACAAGGTTAAAAAGGAAATGCTTGGTGTTTCAAACTTTAAGATTGTAAATGGCTTAGTTAATAACAGAATAAATCATAGCCATCATTCGTTTTTTAATGAACAAAATGCTGATGTGCTTTATCTTGCACTTACTAATGGTTATGAACCTGAGCTTACAAAAGAAGAAAAGATGAAAAAGCAGTACGTAGAAGGGTTTGGTAATCACGCTTGTAGAGAGATTTACAGAGAAGGTATTCGTGATGCACTTAATATCCACAACATACATTATGATTGGTTGGGTGATGAAGAATGAGCGAAACAATTAAAATTTTTGCTATTTTACATTGTTTAAGTTGTGAACACTTTTTTTCGGAAGATTACGACATTGTAGCAAAACATTGTCCGTTTTGTAAAAGTGACGATTGGGAGCATACAGGGCAATACCTAAAAGAAACGGACTGCGGAGGAACATACTTCTGTAATATAGATGGGAGCGATATTGAATGAGCGAAAAAATTGAGAACATCGAAAAAATTTATAAAGCTGTTAAGGAAATGTTTAAAAAACGTTTGGTAGAAGCGATGTCAAATTCTGAGGATTGGAAATACCAGTCTGGCTATGAAGATGGAATGCACGATGCGATGCTTATTCTTCTTGCAGAATTGCGGAAAGTAAGTGATGCAGAATGAAAATAACAAAAGAACAAGCTAAACAACTTAAAGAATTAAATCATTCTTTTTTGATATCTTGGATGGAAGCTACACAAGGTGAATACGCAGTAGCGAAGGTGTTAAAAATATTAAACATTGATTATAAGTATGAACAAGGATATTTAATTGTAGATTCGGAGGAGTGATGCGGAATGAGTTATGATGCGATGTCGTTATACAAAACAACTTATGCAAAGATGCTTTCATATCGTGCAGATTTAGTTTCGGATAAAGAAAACGTGCTGAATAAAGTATCTCAAACTTACTTAGACGGTCATCTGGACGGTATTGATTCTTGTTTAGCGATTTTAAAAAGCACGCACATGATTTTAGAACTGGACGGTGATAACGAATGACCGAAAAAGTGAAATTGCCGAAAGAAATCTGTGATGCACTTGATTATGCTTTATACGAAAGAAAGCTTGGGCAAGTATATGTATTAGAATGTGTCGAAAGAGCATATTTTCACGATTCCAAATTAGAAAAATTAGCGCAACAAGATGCTCTCGAAATCATGCGAGCATTGGTTCTGGGATACGAGCCGGAAATGACAGCAGAGGAGCAATTGAAGGAAAAATATTTCAATACTACTTATTTTGGAATGCTTGAAGATAAGCAAATTTACAGGGATGGAATTAGGGATGCGTTAGAAATTCATGGTATTCATTACGATTGGTTAGGTGATGCGGAATGAATATATTGCGGATTATCTCTTTTATTGGATTTGGAATTGCAATAAGTGATTTTAGATACTGGATCATGGAGAAAAAAAACAATGAGCATAAAAAGTATACCGCATGAAGTTGTTAAGTGCCCACTTTGCGAATTGCCTTTTCTTAAAGACCGTAGCGAGAAAACAATTGACTGCCCATTTTGTGAGAATGATGCCGATAATGCATACGTCTCAAAACGAATAAGAGAAAGTTATAAAAAAGAAAATGGTGATGAAGAATGAGCGAAAAAGTGAGATTGCCGAAAGAAGTCTGTGATTCGTTGGATGCAGTGGGAAAAGTTCATACTTATAAAACAATTATATCAAGACATATCACAAAATCATGGCATGAAGAATACGAATTTTTGAATGAAGGTAATATAGGAACAATATTGTTAATGCGAGCGCTTGTATTGGGATATGAGCCGGAAATGACAGCAGAGGAACAGATTAAATCATTTTATTTCAATAGATATAGTGTTGATAATTGTGATTATTATGCAAATGTGGCATATAAAGAAGGTATTCGGGATGCTCTGCAAGCACATAAAATCCACTACGATTGGATGGAGGATGCGGAATGAAAGAAGAACAAATCAAAGCAATAGATAAGTTTTATAGATTATATTCTGAAGAAGAATACGCTTCATTTATTATTGATGAATTTACAAAATTGATCGGTAAAAGAATGAAATTTGTAGATGGATTATGGAAATTAGTTGATGTCGAGGAGGATGCGGAATGAGCGAAACAATTAAAATTTTCGCTATTTTACGTTGTTTAGCTTGTGAGCATTTGTTTACTGAACAATACGACATTATAGAAAAACATTGTCCTTATTGTAAAAGTGACGACTGGGAGCATACAGAACGATACATGAAAGAAACTGATTGTGGCGGAGTATACCACTGCAATATAGATGGGAGCGATATTGAATGAATGAAAAGGTATGGCAATTAGAAGATGTATACAATGATGTAGAGAAGTTATTAACACAAGCTTATTTTATGATTCATGTGTTTTTGACCGCCCACCCTGAGTTTGATGAGTTAGATATGGCTATGCGGTCTATTGATATGGCTAAAGATCAAGTCGCTCAAGTCATGGAAGATTACATTTATGCAGAAGAAGAGGATGAAGAAGAATGAAAAAAATTGATTGTAGAGAATGTGGACATGAGTTTAGGGGCGGGGAAGATATTTTGTCATATGATGATGGCAGAATAGAATTTTATTTTTGTGATGATGATTGCTTGAAAGAATTTTTTATGTCTTTTGCAAGCTATGAAGTAATGGAAGATGAAGAGGATGATGAAGAATGAAATATGACGCAGAAAAGCTTTATAGTCAATTACTTAAAGTGCTTGAGTGGGAATTAAAATTAGCAAATGAAAGTGTATCAACGGATAGCTTTTATGAAGATGGGTACATCAAAGGTATTACAAAATCAATTAGAACTTTGAAGCATCTACATGAACGTTTTCAACAAGTAGAAGGTAAAGATATAACTCTTATGTCTTTAAGAGGTGATAACTAATGAAAATCATAAAACGTCCTGATGATTACTACATCACTTGTTATAACTGTAATAAAGAAATTGAGGTTGATGAAGTTTACATTCGTACAGGACTGTATCATGGTGATTACTGTACAATGAGTTGTTTACTATCTGACTTTGAAGAAAAGAAATTCTTTGAGTATGTATTAATACAAGCAGATGATGAGGAAGAGGATGATGTAGAATGAGTGAAAAATTAGTATGGGCTGTAATGGTATGCGAAAGTTGTGGGTCGCACTTTGCTGTAAAAGAAATCACAAGATACACTTCCTGTCCTCAATGCGCTAGCGAAGACGTAACAAATACAGGCGAGTTTTTAGATAGCAAATTGTATTTTGAAGATGGACGAGAAATTAAATAAAGGAGTGGTTAAAATGAACATGAAAGAGTTTATGACGAAAATTGTTCAAAGCGATAATACTGCTTATTACCCTATTAGTCCAATGATAGAAGGTTTTAAGAAACGTACTGCTCGCAAAAACGCTTCAATTTCTATTGCTGTAACTGACCCAGTAGTAGATATGATTAATCCTATTAACCCCACCCATGTAGCAGTAATGGTGCTAATGACGATTGAAGAACATGATAAGTTGACTGCAAGGGAGAGTAAAGAATGAATAAAATTACAGTAATTATTCAAACTGGTCTTATAGTAGCATCAGATAATATAATCAATTCTTATTTAGAGCAACAAGATATTGGCTTAAAGGTAAGTCCTCAGCGATTGTTTGATATGTTAGAAGGTTTACGTGAAGCAACAAGGCATGTACTAATGACAGTGGAAGAGCAGGAAGAAGTGTATGACCATATTACAAGTAAACTTAAAATTGCATTCGAGGAGCATTTACATGACTGAAAAAGAACAATACTTATTTGATACTATCCTTAAGTCACTAATTAAACTAGAAGATGAAATGAACAAACTTAAGTCTTTCCCCGCCCTCAAAAAGGAATATCGAGAAGGGTTTAAGGCGGGGGTTACAAACTCAATTAAAGTAGTTGATGTGGTATATCAATTTGCAAAAGAACAAGAAAAATACAACTTTAACACATTCCGAGAGTTATTAGAGAGGCGCGGTAAAGAGTGATACTTACAAGAGAACAAGTAAAAAAGATTCAAGAGTATCTTGATAAAGATACGAAACTTGGGTTAGCAGATAACGCAAGGGCAATTGAATTTATGCTTAAGTTATTAGAGGTTCCACATACACTTGATTATGCTACACATAAGATTACGTTTTGGAATATGGAATAATAAACGTTTACTAAGGAGAATAAATAAAATGTTACCCACAAGAGAACAGGCTGAGAAGTTAAGTAGCCTAAATAATGAGTACTCTGAGAGTAGTAATGGGTTTTCAGATGCACAATTGGCTATTAAAGATGTAATGGATTGTTTAGGTATCAATTATGTATATAGAGGACAAAGATTGGATGTTGATTTTGATACCCGCCGCACTGAGAAATGGCGAGAGGAATATCACAATCAAAACTTTGACAAGCTACTTCCATGTGATGATATGAAATGCTATGGTTGTGGCACACCATTCAACTGCGATGAACGTATTACAATGATTAATGACGACCCTTACTGTAGTGAAAATTGTTTTATGGGTGTTCAAATAGTAGACGATACTTGGTCTACGCTAGACGCTCCTGAGCCTGAAGAATTAGCAAAAGACTTTTTTGAAGATTGTACGAAAGCACAGCGTTTAGCTATCCTTCGCTTCTGTGAATTGATGGACATTGAATTTAAGGTATAGAGAGGTGTTACCTAATGAAAGCGGAATTATTCTATGAACGATTAAAGAAGCAGTACTTAGAACGTTCCTTATTTTTTTATCAAAAGTATGATCGTGAGTCACATGAAATGGAAGACTTAAATAAAGGTATCCTGTGGGAACAAGCGTATCATATTCTAGAAGAAGAATGGAAACTACTTTCAGTATTAAAGGGGCGGGAATAATGGAGGTAGAGCGAAAGCTTGCATTCTGTTCAAACTGTGAGAAGAAGTTTCAAAACCAACAGTATGTGTATAGTGATCTTGACGGATTTTACTTTTGCTCTCCTAACTGTATCTTAAAATTTATTGGCATGAAACAAGAACGAATAAACATTATAAATAAAAACAAACAAAAGGTGGAAATGAAATGATAACCGTAGAAAAAATTAACCAATCAAGAGAACTATTACAAAAAGCGATTATGTGTTTATATGATCGAAACAAAGACCGTAAGCACCAACAACATGATACCATCATTATGTTAATGGACAACATTGTTGACCTGTTAGACGATGCAATTGAAACAATTGAGGAAAATAACTGATGAGAAATCGTTATGGTGGTCTATGCTATTTCTGTAACTTTTGGGTTAAAGAATACGATGGTCACTTTGAACGCTACAGAGGGGGATGGCGCGTAATTCATGCTGACTGCGTATACAAGCAAAGAGAAATAAAAGATAAACTAAGTCAGTCGGTGGTGAATAGGAATGGAAAGAACTAAAAAGTTTTACATCGAGATATACATGATGTTAAATGACATGGAATTAAACGCATACAGGGATTATAATAACCCTGCATCTACTCATTTCAAAAGTGAGTGGATGCAGGGATTTCTTGGCTGTATTGACATGGTACAAATTAAACTTGAAAAGAAGTTAGAAGAGTACATGGAGGGCGGGCGCAATGAAGAAGCATGAAATTGTACTACAAGAGTGGAGTTACGAATGTGGTGATCGTTGTTGTTCAGATTATGGATGGTATTTATTTATCAATGGCGTAGAGATTGACCGTTATTTTCCCTACGATGAAGAGTATATAGTAGCAATGCTAAAAGCATTAGGTATCACAGAGTATGAAATTGATGTAATCAGAGACCCAAAAGACTATTACGATAAAGATTACTTTTGGGATGGTTCAGATGATTTCTATGAGGACGAAGAAGATGCTGAATAGTTGGGTATGGGATTTTTTGTTATGGGGATTCATCATTTGCAGTGTGATGTTAGCTACTTCAATAGTAGGCTTATTCATTATTTTATTTCAATCATGGGGTGAATCAAAATGATTCTGAAGGACGGTATATGGAACGAATTTCAAAATGACGATGTACAAAACATCCTAATGACAAGCGAACAGGCACGTAAGATTAAGGAATTTTACTTACGTAGTAATGATCGTGCATGTAGACAAGCTATTCAACAAGTTTTAGACATTCTTGAAATCACAGTCGAAGGCATTAATCTCTATTGAGGTAACTATGACTAAGAAAAGTATTGTGTTACCTACATAAATTAGGTATAATGTAAATTGTGGCTTAGTTAGAAGTGTAGAGAGAACATACATCTAAGCCTAGTACTTGGTAGAAGGTGAGAGAGCTACTAAGTACGTCCTGCGAGTGTGGTGGAACAGGCAGACGCACAGGACTTAAAATCCTGCGGTGGAAACACCGTATCGGTTCGACTCCGATCATTCGCAATATGGTGTGGTGAGCCAGTAGCAAGAAAATCTACTAGGTTGATAACCTTGAGTGTACTAGTCACGATAGATAATCTAGTTCACTGTAGGGTTAACTTTGAAAAGGCGCGGAATGAAAGCTGAAAGCGGATAAGAGGGCGGCGGGGTGTGAAGTACTCGCCCCCAATGCTTGAATTGAAGTGATTAGGCAAGTAAAGAAGCTACATGGAGAGGTTAATCTTACAGTGCGCGAGGACTCTTAGCTCAATTGGCAGAGCTAGATGCTCATAACGTCTTGGTTGTAGGTTCGACTCCTACAGAGTCCATTGGTAGTACACCATGCTACCGTTCTCCTTTAATAGCAGGGTATCGACAGCCCTGCTATTTTTATTTAATCTGTACTATACTATAGAAGTACCTTGCCCGATAGCACAATTGGTAGTTTGCAACGAGCTGTTAACTCGTAGGTTACAGGTTCGAGTCCTGTTCGGGCAGTTTTACATTAAATTTAAAGAGGTGTACATATATGATTCAGAATATTGGCGATAAGCATAACTTTTTTATGGACGATGAGGGCGGGGAAGGTAAAGAACCTTATGAAGCACCAATGAACATGTCTTCAAATGGAAATGTAAGTAGTAAATTGATTCAGATGTTAAACGAGCAACTTGCACACGAAGCTTATAACAGTCGTTTGTATTTACAAATTGGAGCTTACTTAAAGAACTTAGGTTTAGATGGTATTGCTTCCTTGTTCTATGGTCAGTTTGATGAAGAGAATGGACACCAAAAGAAAGTAGTCGATTATTTAACAGACCGTAATGAATTAGTACTTTGTTTAGAAGTACCTAATGTTAATTTTACCCCGACCACCCTCACTGCTATTGCTGACGCTTACTTAAAGCAAGAGCAAATGACGACAGGTATGTTAAAACAGATTGCACGACAAGCTATGAATGAAATGGACTTGATTACATTCAAATGGGCGCAGGATATGTTAGATCAACAACGTATTGAGGAAGAAGAAGCGACTACATTCAGAGATAAAATGTATATGGCGGGCGACAATATGAAAACTCTTGTTCTTTTGGATGCAGAGTTTGCAGGTTAATAAAAGGGCTACCTTCGGGTAGCCTTTTGTATATACTATGCAATTAGAGGAGTGATAATTATGGTACTGCGTCCGAGCGGTTCAAGTATAGAAGATAATAGTATTGAATCATCCGATATTAAAGATGGTACGATTGTAAATGTTGATATTAATGCGAGTGCAGGTATTACCTATAGTAAAATGGAAACATTAAGTGCTAATAAAGCAGTGATTACAAATAGCAATGGAGTTATTACAACAAGTACGGTTACAAGTACTGAACTTTCTTATGTAAGCGGTGTTACAGGCGGTATTCAATCTCAGATTGATGGTAAGTTAGGTAGTAGCGGAGGTACAGTTACAGGAGCTATTACTATTAGCCCCGCCAACACAAGCGGAGTGCAAAGCGGTATTACATTAAAGGATAATGGTTCAGGTAGTAGTGAAGGTTTAATTATTAGTTGGAGAAATTCAGATACAGGAAACGTTGATTATGCAAGGGTAACTGGGTTAAGTGCAACAAGCGGTAGTGGTGGTCATTTGGTGTTCCATACCAACAGCACTTCTACAGGTACAATTACTGAACGTATGAGAATTACTAAAGATGGTAATGTAGGCATTAACAACTCAGCACCTAGTTATAAATTACACATAAATGGTGATATGCGTCTAGGTTCTACCGACTTTAACGTGGACGAGGATGTTGCTAGATATATTACTTCAGGCGGTCAGTTGTACTTACAAGCCAACGACTCTTCGACAGGTAATGGTTCATGGGTAGGTGCTGTTGTAGTAGCGGGTAACTTAAGTGATACAACAAATACACGTATTGATGTTGCAGGAAGTAAAACAGATGGTAACTATCGTTTTATAGATTTTTACACCAATAATACCCGCCGAGTTAAAATTGATGAGAATGGTAAAGTTGGTATCGGTACAACCAATATGACACATCAATTAAACGTAAATGGTGTCATTGCACCTAGTACAGATAATCAGCGTACAATTGGAGCGGCGGGGCTAAGATGGTCTGAGTTATTTTGTGGTAATGGTACTATTAATACATCAGATCAAAATGATAAAACAGAAATAGAGTTTTTAGAAGAAGTGGAACTAAGAGTAGCTAGTCGCATTAAAGGATTAGTTAAGAAGTTTAAAATGAAAGACGCAGTGGCTTTAAAGGGAGATAATGCACGTATCCACATTGGGGTTATTGCACAAGATGTAGCTAAATGTTTTACGGATGAGGGGCTTAATCCTGACCACTACAGCTTGTTTTGTAGAGATATATGGTATGAGAAGCAAGTAACTGAAACGGTCTTAAAACAGGCTCAGAATCCGTTATATGACGCTTCAAAAGATAATGATATTAGCAACCCTAAAACTGTAGAGATTGAAGAGACAGTGACATATACTAAAATCCTAGATGCTAACGAAGACGGAGCAGTTCTTAGGGAAAGATTAGGTATTCGCTACGAACAATTGCTTGCATTTTTAATCTCGGTACTATAAGATATTATAGGTAGTACCTGTGCCTGTAGCTCAGCAGGATAGAGCAATCGCCTTCTAAGCGATTTGTCGGGGGTTCGAATCCCTTCAGGCACGTTTACTATGGACAGCTACCCAAGTGGCTATAAGGGGTTCCTCTGCTAAGGGAATAGACGATGAGAGTCGTGCGTGGGTTCGAATCCCACGCTGTCCGTTTTGTGTATGTGGTGTACTGAGAAGCATAGTAGGCTTGAGCGGTCTACGGTGAAGGTGCAAGTCCTTCCATACGCATTTGGAGAAATGGTCGAGTGGTTTAAGGCGGCGGTCTTGAAAACCGTTAACGTGAAAGCGTTCGTGGGTTCGAATCCTACTTTCTCCGTAAATAAATAAGACCCTAGTTATCTAGGGTCTTTTTGTTATTCAGATACTAGAATACGTTTTGCTTTAACAAAGTGTTCGTCCCAATACCCTGTATGGAGATTTTGATAACATACACCATTACGTTCTGTTACAGTAATAAAACTACCTTCTTCATTGTAAATCCCCGCCTGAGTGATCTGACCCATACTCTTAGGGTCTGAGAAGAATACTAGATCGCCAGTTTTAAGGTTCTGTGGCTGTACTAACTTACCTTCAATACTCTGTAGGTGGGAGGTACGAGGTAAATCTACCCCAATATGAGAAAATACCCATTGAACAAACGAACTACTGTCAAAACGACTATCTTGCAGTGGTTCTGCTTCCTTTTGATACGGATAGTATAAGTATTGGTCAGCAAAATTAATAATTTTAGATGGTTCGATGTGCATAGCTAGTATTTTTACATCGTTTTTGTACATATAGCCCGATTTATCCTTATAAATCACCTTAATCCACTCCCCAATGGTACTAATCTGTAGTATTTGAGCTGATTTAGGTACAGTTATGAGGATATTAGCATCAAAACTAGGCTTTTCATACACTTTTGTAGGCTGTGTAGCCACCAATTCAAGCATTATTCATCACCTTTTTAGTGGATTTTATGTAAAAATAGAGGTATTTTAATTAAAAATGACTGTTTTTTGCACTTTTTGAGCAAAAAGCGGTGTTTTTTCACGTTTTTTGGCAAAAATTGAGGTAATTTTCAGTCATTTTTAACTAAAAATTGTGGATAAACCTGTGTATTTTGTGAATAAAAAATAGGGTATTTATTATGCTTTTTCTGAATTTGTGGATAAGTTTGTTCATAGTGTGGATAAGTACTTGCCACTAACCATTACTGTTAAGTCTTCAGGTCGTAAGAACCTAGCATGTCCATCATCAGTTACCACGTAATACATACCCTGTGTTTCACTTACAATTGTACCAGTAATTAATCTTGCACTAACTAAACAGTCATTCTTAATTACAACTACATCACCAACTAGAAATTTGCGCATTTATTTCACCCTGTCTTCTAATTGCCACTGTAAGCTAAGCGTAAACTCATTTACTAAGAAGTTATTTCCATCATCCCAGTTCAGTGTTTTGTAGTAACTGTTGAGGTCTTTTACTACAAAGTACTTTTTAGGATTATCTGATTTTAAGTTAGGGTGATTAATACAATTAGCTAATTTATCGTCAGTTAATGATGAAATCATTTCAGAGGTCGTAAGGCATTCTGTATTAATTTGCTCAGGTAAACTTTTCTTTGGTTCAGGAAGAACTACATGTGTTTGTTTCTTTGTTTCCCCGCCAAATAGCTTCTTAAAAATACTCATCGTCACAATCCTCCGTATCTTCTACCTCGATCACCGCATACTCGTTTTCAAATATGATAATGCGTTTTTGCTTTGTAAGTATATCTTTATATACTACCACAGCATTCAAAATTTCGGGGTCGTTTTCTTCACAAACGGTAAAAATATCTCCTACGTGGTAGCGTGAATCTTCTGATAACTTCTTGTGTATGATTATTTGATCTCCCACGTAGGCTTTTCTTTTAATGTATCTGAATCTCATCCTAGTCCCACCGCTCCTCGTTCATTTCCCAAAGTTTTTTAGTGGGTTTTTTAATTACAATTTTGTTTTGTGTACTAAGTACTTTATTATCATTTGAAGACTTCTGAACAATGTACCCTAATAGATTTTGCCTTTCTTGCATCTTCTCCATACCGAAAGCATCCATGAAATCAATAATGCGCTTTTCATGTTCTTTTAATTCTGCTTCACTGTATATAACTCCTGCGGGGCTATCTCTTAAATCAAGCATTAGTTTATTAATCCTAAGCTCTCCGTTAATTGTTTTTAATTCAAGCGATAGACCTAAAGGATGGAGAAGTCTGCGGTTAATTTCAAAAAATAAACCGCTTTCAAAAAGAAAATCGGCGGCACTAACATACTTACGAAATGGCTTTTCCATGTCGTAAACCTCCTTTTAGTGTCTATTTAATTACAATAATGTTAATAGTCTATACAGAACAAGAAGTTTTATTTGTTCTCAGAGTAAGTATTAGTAAGCTTTTGGAAGTAAGTTTTTGCTATTTTTATATCTTTTTCGGACATTCCTAGTAAAAAGCAAATGTCTTTATGAGAGCTATTTATAACAAGATTCATCGTTGCAACCCATTCTATAAATATATCCTTTTCTTTCATAATACCACCCTCTGTCGTTTAATGGTCATATTACTAAATTATCAACTTAAAGGAGATTTTATTATGATTAAAAAATTAGTAGCACTGTATAATACTTTTATGTCTTTACTAGTTAAAGATGATTATTACTTGCCTGAAGATATAACATTAGTAGTATTTAGTGAATACAACTTTGACGATGTAAGAAATAAAAAACTAATTAAAGTGTGTAGGTTATTCGCGGAGTTAGGTGCTGAGATTATTTTTATTGATAAAACAATTTCACCACTAGAATGCCACGACCCATACCATACTCCAATTAACTTTAGTGTATTGTCAAAGTATGAAAAAATAGACTACTTAAGTAAAAAAAGAACCATATATTTATACACTCATGTAGATCAGGTTGAAGAAATAAAGCTACAGACAAGATACATGACAGCCTATATTGATGTATATTCAAATGAATTAATTAAAAAAGCAATGATTGCAAAACAGGTAAATGTTTCATTATCAGAGAATCCTAACTTAATCATTCAAAATTATCAATTTAACATATTTACACAGCTTATTAGAATTGATAAAGATTTCTGTTTGAAAACACTGTTCTTATTTGATGCTCTTTTGAAAAATAAACTATGACCTGCAATAAACTAAGGTCACACCATATAAAAGGAGTTGACTGTATGCGTTACTCACTTGAAATTGAAAACCTTTGTGATGCTTGTAAGTTCACTTATAAATGCGAAAGGTACAATAAGATCACAGAAACGATGCAGAAATTAGAAACAACTCTTTTGAAAAAGTACAAAATGGATTTAACTACTGGATTTGCAGTAGAGGACTGTGACTTATTTAAGTTTAACCAAGCGTCTGAAGCATACACATTTACAATTTACAATGAAGATCAATCTGAAAACGATCAGTTTGAATAACGGTTGACCATAAACTACACATACATTATTATAGTTGCGTAAAACCTATTGAAACTGATGATAGGTAATAAATCAGAGGTGGTATTTATGACTACTAAAAAACAGTCAAACAAAGTGGAACGATATGAATTAGTGCAAGATTTACTTTACCTACATAGAGCGGGGTATTCAGGGCAAGAAATAGCTGATACACTTAACAACTCAGGAAAAATGCCCGAAGGTATTTCAATTAGTAGAGATGAAGTAAACAAGTATTTGAAGAGAGCTAAGGAAACAAAGAGGGAAATTGCAGTAAAAGATAAAAAGATATTTCTAGACGTAATTAATACAGAGTTAGATATTATGTCTGAAATGCAAAATAACTATATGAGAACAAAGACACTACTAGAAGCAATTGAAAAAAGAGCGATAGAGGATAACCGATTAATTAACCCTTATCAATACAAAGCACTTATCTCAGAGATGAGAGAAGGTTTATCACAGCTAAAAGAGATTCAAAAAGAGTTAAATGATACAAATAACATCAAACGCTTTATGGAAGTTGTATTAACTACTCTGAAAGAAGAATGTCCTGATAAAATCCCAATCATTGCTGAAAAGCTAAAGATTGCTAAAGAAACTTTGTGGTTTAGTCAGATATTCAAAAGGTGATAACTATGGAAAATGGCTTTCAGAATTTAATGGAGAATTTTCTATCACTTATTGACGATAGAAACTTTCATGCTAAGCAGTTTTGGAGAGAACAGCCAGTAGATTGCATTACTTTTTTTGTTGATTATATGGGAGAAAAGCCATTCCCAGGAAAACAAACAGAAGTATTAGAAGCTGTTAATCAGATTCTTTGGTACAAAGTTACACAAGATGAAAAGATTTGCGTAAAAGACCTACAGGCAGTAACTGAAATGGTAATTATGTTTGGAAAAGGCAGTGGTAAAGATTTCCTTGCATCAGGTATCTTAACGTATGTTTGTTATCTATTATGTTGTTTATCTGACCCTCAAACATACTTCGGTTTTGGTAGGGATGAACCAATTGACTTAATCAACGTAGCAGTAAATGCTTACCAAGCTAATAATGTATTCTTTAAGAAGCTTAAAGCACGTTTAGTTAACTGTAAGTGGTTTGAGAAGGTTAACCATGCACCAATACGTTATAATCAGTTTAGTGTAACGAAGAACCAAGTGCGTTTTTACAAAAACATTACCGCCCACTCCGCTCACTCTGAAGCCGAAGCATATGAGGGATTTAACCCTCTTGTCGTAATCTTTGACGAGATCGGCGGGTATGATGCAGAAGTAGCCGAGTCTATTTATGCTACATTACGTTCATCAGCTATATCACGTTATAACGAAAGAGCATTGATGATCTTTATTAGTTACCCCCGCCATGCTGACGACTTTTTAATGCGAAAGTACAAGGAATATACCATCACCAAAGACCCGCAAGTATGGGCGATCAAAGGCTCTTCATGGGAAGTAAATCCTAGAATTAAACGTGAAAGCTTAGAGAAAGACTATGATCGTGACCCTGAGGGTTCAAGGTTGAAGTACGAGGTAGAACCACCTGCTTATGCAGAAGGCTTATTCCAGTTCCCTGAAATGATTGATAAAGTAGTTATGATTGGTAAAACATCTCAATGCACAAACTTATTGGTACAACCTAAGATTTCTAGTCGTTTGCTAGGTAACGGTCAACAACGTCACTTTATTGGTATCGAGTTGCATAATCTACACCTTAACCCACAATTCACCTACTATATTGGCGGTGATGGCGGGGTAGAGACAGATAGTTACACATTATGTTTAATGCACTCAGAACCCATGATGATTGAAGTACCTGAAAATGGTGAGATCGTGCAACGTTGGGTAAACAAACCTGTAGAAGACTTACTTTTAGAGTGGAAGCCTAATAAAAAAGATCGATTGCCAGTAGACTTACTGAACGTAGCAGAAATATTAGAGCATATCTGTAAACAAGTGTATGTTAAAAAAGCTCTGTTCGATAAGTTTAACTCCGCAGAAGTAGTTCAACGTTTAATGCAATTTGGTGTCGAAGCTGAAGATAAGGTGTTTTCTAACCCATTCCAAGTATCGATATATACCAACCTAAAGTCACTTATTTACACAGGTCAGATTAGTTTATTAGACCATGTAGTGTTTGATCGACCGATTAATGCAAATGATGAGTTAAAGCATATTAAACTCATTAACGGAAATAAAATCGATCACGATAAAGATAAGTCAAAAGACTTTAGTGATGCAAGAGCGTCAGCCGCTTGGATTTGTTCGATGGATGAGGTAGAAGCAACTAAACATTTTTCACTTCCGAGCATTGCAGGAGTACAGAGAAAAAATGGCTGAAAAGCCATTTTTTATTGTAATCCTGTTGTTCAGATTTTGAACTACAGAGAGTGTTCTGTTGTTCAGATTTTGAACTACAGAAATGGTTCTGTTGTTCAGATTTTGATATACGAAGAATATAAAAGAAAAAGATTTTAATAAAAGAAAATCACTTTTATTAAAATCTACGTTTCGCGGAGCGCGAAACGGACTTTTTGAAAGAGAAAAATAATTAACTAGTGACCTAAAATTTTAAGTGAAACTTAGGTAGATAACTCTATAAAGAATTGAGTTACGCATAACCTAGTTAAAGATAAAGGCTAGGAGGTTAGTCATGGGAATCTTAGATCGGTTTAGAAAAACTATTACCACAAGGTTTGCGGCAGGTAAGACTCAAAATCAAGACCCCAACGTTAGCGTTCCTGAGTTCGGGGGTTCTCGTCAGTCGATACCTACTTTTAGGCAAACAGGTGGCGGGTTCGGTGGATTACCTAAAAGAACACAAGCTCAGCTACAAGTTACAGAAGCATCACTTAGAAATGCTAACTTAAACGATATCGTTTCAATCCTTGTTGATGCTCACCCCGACTTATCTTACGCAGTATGGAACTTCTTACGTTTAGGAAATACAGGTTATAAGATTACGGTTAAGAAGCCAGGGTCTGATAAACCTTTTACACAAGGCGATAAAATCATTCAAGAGTTTCTAGATCGTATTGAATCACCTAACTTAGAAGCGTTTACCCCTTCGCGTGGTATGAATAAACTCTTAAATCAACTAATGCTTAGTGTAATTACAAGGGGTGCATGTTCTCTAGAGTTAGTACTAGGTGTTGATAAAACTACAGTAGCGTTTTTAGCACCTATTGACCCCGCCACAATCGATTTTAAGTTTGAGAATGATCGTTATGTTCCTTTTGCTAAAAAGCTACAGCAGAATATCGATATTCCAACTTTTTTCTACGAAACGTTTGATGCAATGATTGACGACCCTTACGGTAGATCACCTATTTGGGCTTCAATCAACATGGTTCTGTTTCAGCTACAGATTCTAGCTGACATTAAAGCTGTAGTACATAATCAAGGATATCCTCGTTTTGATATTAAAATTCTTGAAGAAGTTCTTTTACAGCGTATGCCTATCTCAATCCGAAACAATGAACAAGAGAAGCAAAAATGGCTAAACGAGAAACTTAAAGAAATTATCGAAATGTATCAGTCCTTAGATGCTGACGATACCTTTGTTCACTTCGATAGTATTGAAATCGGAATGGCAGGAGGTAAAGGCGGTGGCGGGGGAGCTTTAATTGACCCTGAAAAGTTAATGACAGCTATTGATAACTTGGTAATGACAGGATTAAAAACTTTAAGTACAATCTTAGGTAGACGTTCAACAGGTAACACTGAGTCTTTTGCTAAGATTGAGATTAAATTATACACTCAAGGGATTAAAGCTATTCAAGAGTGTGTAGAACGTACAATGTCTAGGGCATTAACCATGATGTTAAACATTAGCGGTAAACAAGGTATTGTAAGCTTTAAATTCAACGAAGCCGAAATTAGAAGTGAACTAGAGCAACAACAGTTTGAACAGATTAGATTATTAAATATTGCGTACCTAAGAGATCAAGGTTGGATTGACCAAGATGAAGCTAGTATGAGAGCAGTAGGCAAACCATCAGTAAGTGAACCCTTGATGAATGCAGAAGCACCTAAGAATAAAGATGGCGGGACACCTAAAGGAAATCCTGATACGGTTCCATCTAGTTAATCTGTTATACTGCATAACTTGTGGTATAATCTATATTTAGTTTAAGTTTACTTGAAAGGGGTGAAACTATGGGAAAACCTACTCAGGAACAACTTGCAAAAATCAATCGTTTTGCACGTACTCCTTTAAGTGAGGATAATACGTATGTGTTTAAATCGATGATGATAGATAATCAAGCTACTAGCTACTACTCCAAACTATCTCCAAAATTACTAGAGAAGTTTAAGGCTGACGCTGATAAAGGTATTGCGCTGTTGTTAAATCACAATTCATATAAATTACCAGTTGGACGTTCCTATCAATCAAGCTTAGTGAAAGAGTTTAAGGAAGATGGTAGCGAAATGGTTTCACTTTATGGAGAGTTTTATATGGATTTAGGTAGAAATACCGATAGCGGTGTAAATACTACAGACTTAGCTAAGGGAATTGATTCAGGAGCTATTTTTGATACTTCTATTGGATTTAGTGCTTCTAAATGGGATTGTTCAATTTGTGGGAATGATATTCGTAACTTTATGGCATGTGAGCATATCCCAAGTCATAAGTACGCTGTGACTCGAAATGGTCAAGACACAGTAGAAACTTGCTATGTACTAGTAGGTCAAGATGGACAAGGCTCATTACTAGAAAATAGTTTAGTTTATGCAGGTGCTTGCGATAGAGCTACAATTACGGATACACAGGACTTTTTCGGAGAACAGGTTAGTTCGGAAGAAAAAGGTTCTATTCTAGATGTGATTAATGATTTCAAAAAAGTACCTTTGAACGCTACTATTTACTCTTATTATTCTCAGGATAGTGGAGTGTTACATTATACATTGAATAAAAAGCCAGTAACTAGTAGTTTTGGAGATAAAAAAAGGAGTGAAGAACAAGTGGAGTTGAATGAGCTTAAACAAGTTTTAGAAGTTCATGGTTTTAGTGCTGAAACAAAAGAAGAACTACAAACCGCATTAAGTACTTTCAAAGAAGAAAGCACATCTAAAGATGAGCAATTACATACTTTAAGTGCCGAAGTTGAAGAACTTAAAGCAAAATTTGAAGAGCTTTCAGTAAAATCCAGTGAGCAAACTACTGAGCTTACTAAGCTTTCTGAAGAAAAAGTTGCTTTAGAAGTACAAGTAACTGAGCTTACTGCTAAGGCTGTTATCGTTGATACTTACCGCGCAGACTTGGTTAACGCTACTGTCGAGTATGGTGTTCGCTCAATGGGTAACGCATTTAACGCTGAGTTATTTGAAAAGTTCTTAGGTACTCTTTCAATTGATGAAATTAAAGTTCAACTAGAAAACTTTAAGAGTCAATTTGAAAATAAATTTAGTGATGCTAAAACAGTTGAAGTATTCAAAACTTCTTCTAAGCGCACTGATACTACTATGACTAAAGATTCTTTTGAAACTGAAGAAGAGTTCAGAGCGTATGTTGCTACTGAAGCTGATAAGTATTCAAAAGAAAACAATGTAAGTCTTGTAGAAGCAACAAAATTAATTTACTCTAAATTAGTTTCCAACTAAGGAGGTATAAGCATGAGTGGTCAATGGACACAAGCCCAGTTTACTTACAAAATTGCGGCTTCAAATTATGATGGTATTGGTAAATACTATGGTGTAACTTTTACAGGTGAAGATACAATTGATCTTCCTACTGCTAACAACGCTCTTGTTGCAGGTATTGTTACTAACGATGAGAAACTGTCCACTGCGTTAAGCGCGGGCGGTAATCAAGGTGGTAAAAACATTGCTGTTCAAGTACAAGGTGTAGCAATGTTGAAATTAAGTGGTACAGTAGCGGCTAATGGTCGTGTGATCTTAGCAAGTGGCGGTACTGGAATTGCTTGCCCAACTACAGCAGGTGTTTATAACTTAGTTGGTTTTGCAGAAAAAGCAGGAGTTTCAGGTGATGTAGTTCCTGTACGTTTAAACTTCAGTGAGCATGTTGTCACTGCTTAATCTACTAACTATTAGAGAGGATGAATTTTAATGCCACCGTCAATTCAAAGAGTGCATATTGATAAAGCCCTCAGTAATATTTCTTTGGGCTATAAAAATGAAGCATATATTGCTGATTCTATCTTTAAACCGTTGCCAGTTGAAAAGCAATCGGATAAGTACTACACATATGGTATGGAAATGTTCAGAAGTAATTCTGACCTTCGTGCGCCAGGAACTGAAGCTAGAGAGATTTCATGGACTCTTAGCCATGATAGCTACTATGCTGAAGGTCATGCACTTCGTACATTCTTGCCTGATGAGTTGCAACAAAATGCTGACGAAGCATTCAACTTACAAGCAGATGCTACTGAGTTAGTGACAGAAGGTATCTTGTTAAATAAAGAGATTGATGCGGCTAGTAAAGTATTAGATGCTACTAACTACCACACTGATCTTAAATTTACTTTAGGTACAAACAGCACTTACAAATGGTCTGATTATGATAACTCCGACCCACGCTTGGATATTACTAAAGCTAAACAAGCGATTCATAAAAAATCAGGTGTTCGCGCTAACACATTGATTATCTCTGAAGCTACTTACAACGTATTGTTGATGCACCCTAAATTACGTGCGGCTGTTCAATACGTTCAAGTTCCTGTTCTTACTTTGGATATGTTGAAAATGCTTTTGGGCGTTGATAACATCTTAGTAGGTTCGGCTTTGAAATCCACTGTAGCTAATGCAGGTCAAGCTTCCGCAGGTCAACCTGAAGCTTTGAACTACATTTGGGGTAACTCAGCAGTTCTTGCTTATATCCCTTCAGCTCCTGCTCGTAAGCAAATTGCTTTGGGTTACAGCTTTATGTGGAATAAAGATGGTGCAGGTTCTGTCCAAGTTCGTACATGGTATGAGCAAGGTCGCCGCGCTACAATCATCGAAGCAGAGCGTTGGTACAGCCAAAAAGTTGTTTCTAACGTTGCAGGTTTCTTGTTTGCAGACGCTGTTACACCATTAAGCTAATATTGAATAAGAAGGTTACTACTGCTACCTACTGCGGTAGTAACCTTTTTTAATTTTAGGAGGAATTTATATGGCTAGAGGTAAAGCTAGAGTTGAACGTGTACAAAACAATAAGCCTGTTGAAGTACAGGCAGAAGAAGTTGTTGAAGTAGTAAATGAAGAGGTTTCAATCGGTATTGAAATTAATGAGACTGATTACAAATTGTTTAAGACCACTGTATTTCAATTAGATATTCATTCGCCTTACGTTTTGGATACTAACTTTAAGTACTCTTTTGTAAAAGTAAGTAACGTAGACGAAGGTGACTTTATTGTAAGTGATGAAAACTCTTTAGATTACTTTGATGGGGTTACAGTTTCTTCTCGTTCGGAAGTTAAGTTAATGGATAAAAGTCATTTAGTATTTTATTCAGGTAGCAGACCTAGTGTAAAAGTAGAATGGTACAAATAAAGGAAGTGGTATTCTATGCCTACGTCAATTTTACAAACTGGGTATGAAGATTCGATTCGTACCCGCTTAGGTGTCAAAGCAAGTGACTTACCTAATACAGACATTAACGACAGGTTTATTGTAGGCTTAGCTGAAGCTTATATTATTAAAAGAGTACCTAACTACGCTACAATTACAGACACTACAGAGTTATTGTATCTAGAAAATGCAGTGGTTTGTTATGTTTGCTATTTGTTACTTCCTAGTATGCCACGCAGAGTTAAAACGCAAGTACAAACTCTAGACGTATCATGGAAAATTGAAAAAACAGATTGGGAAAAGTTAGGTGCGGATTTACTTAGTGACATGGAGCTTTCATTAACTAAAATAACTTCTGTTACTGTCGATTCTGCTACTGAGATTGTAATTATGGATATCGCTAAAAGGAGTACATAATTATGTATGAGATCAAACAGCAGATCATTTTATCAGAAGGTATTCCTGTTACGTTAAATAACCCTGATTCTAGTGTAGTAGAGACTACTGCATTATTAGGGCGGGCGGTCAAACAGTTTAACTCAATGATTAGCTTAGAAGCACATCGTAGAGCTTTATGTTTACCTGATACAAACTTTCAAAATGGTACTGTTATTGTTAATGGGGTAACTAATGAGACCTTCCTAACGGTGGCTACTTTTAACGAAGTAATCAATAACACTATTGCTTGTATAGTAGGTTATTTACTTACTTGTAATTCAAATATTGACGTATATGGTGTAAATCGTGTTGCAAACGAGTTTGGTGATATTGTTAATGAGAAATCATTAAAGATTTCAGACTTACATATATTTACGCAAACAATGACTTCAAACTTAAAGCAACAAGACTCAGGTATCTTTTTAGATACCGAGTTTTTAATATATGCTCCTTATTTTGAATTAGAAACATTAGATCGAGTAGTACTTAAAAAAGAAAATCGTAATGTAGACTTAAAAGTTATCCACGTTGATAGCATTTCCTATGATGGTGTAATAGTTATTCAAGCTTGCACAGATACAAGGAAGTGATAGTATGCGTTACTCAGGTAAGCCGCTAGGTTACGAAAAGTACTTTAGGTTTGATGCTACAGGTTATAAAGATAATTTACGTAAGGTTTTACTAATTGCCCTTACTAAAACTAGAGATGATATGTATGTGCATATTAAGGAAAACTTATCTGAGATAGAATTTAGTGATAATGAAGTTACAATGCTTAGGGGTGGCGGGGTATATCGTACATCTGACTTACAGCGTAAAAAAGCTGTAATTGATTCTATATACAGAGATAAAGTAAGACAGCTTAGTAGTAATAGTAAGATAGTAACTGCAATTAAAGCGTTGGGTAAGAATTGGAAAGACGATCATATTGGTATGTATTACGAGTACGGAACAGGTGAATATCGTACTAGCCGACATTTTGCAGGTGAGGGTAAGTACTGGAATCCATTCCGTACAAGTAAAACAATTGTTACCCGCTCCGTATTTAGTACTCATATGGATAGTTATAGTAAATGGGGTTATTCAGGGCTACGTCAGCAAAATAAGCAACAACTATTTGTAAACGGTCAGCGTTGGGGTTCATGGATTGATATGGGCGGTAATACACGACTCACTAGGTCTGCTTGGGGCGGGGAACGCACTCCTAAGATGGAAGAAAAGATTGGTGACGGTACTATGGCTGAATATTGGTTTAGTGGTAGCTTCCTTACTCAAAAGGGTAACTTAACAAGGGATTTTAGAAATTCTCTTGTAAAAAATATTAAAAAAGCCCTTAATGATTCGGACATTTTTAAGTATTTTACTATTAAGGATATAAAATTTTAAGGAAGTGGTTTTGTGATCGTAGATTTATACAATTCAATCTATCTCATTCTTTCTCAGGATGATACGATACTAAATCTTTTAGGTTTAAATAGTACATCTAGCTCTTTAGAGAAAGCAAAGAAGATTCAGAAGAGAGCAAGACCATCTGACTTAGCAATTAGCAACATGCCTTTAATTACATTCTTTGCGCCCCCAGGACGCAGAGATGGCGGGAACATGACAGTATATAGCGTTGGTATTATATTTGATATTTATACTAACGATGATGTTAATAAAGCACAACGACTAGGTGATCGTATTTATGAGTTATTTAATCAGGAAACCCCTGAGTTACTTAACTTAGAGAATTTCGAATGCTACGTATTATCGGAGCATGAAAGTGCGACTGACTTAGAAAATGTGTACTGTTTTACGGTTGTTGTTGAGTTCTCAATTGTAATGGATACCAAGAACAACTGATATTTATAGTACTTGATTGTCTATTCTAACGTAGTAGAACGATATGATTCCGTTCTTTTCATATACTAAACCTTACCGTAAGGGGTGGCACACATGGGTAAAAAGATGATTATTAAGGGCGTAGGTAGCCTTTTAGCGAAACGCTTAAAAACTGACAAAGCAGGTCAATCTACAGGTGTTTACGAAGTTGTTACATTAGGAACACTTCAAAACTTGAAAATCGACTTGAATGTTGAGTTAGAAGACATTTTTGGCGGTGACGGTCTTTTCGCTATCGATACTTTGGTTAAATCCAAATCCATCGAAGTTACAGCTACCGATGCTAAATTGGACTTAGCACAACTTCAATTGATGTTAGGTTCTGACGTTCGTGAAGGGGAAGAAAGCTACGTTTGGGTATTGAACGAGCAAAAAGTTCCTACTTCCGCAGGTGTTATCGACTTAACTTGGGGTAACACAGTATACAACAACGGTGAAGACTTGCAAATTCGTTTGAAAGACGACAACACCTTGTTTACTAAAGTTGCAACTAGCTCTGTAGGTAAAGGTCAATTCTACGTTGATACTACAAGCGCAACTAAAGCATACACTGTATTAAAATCCAAGTCGGGCGGCGTTGACTTAGATGTAACTTTACCTACAGTAAGTGGTGTTGCTGTAACTTATGATGTAGATAAAGAAACAATCTCTTTCAACGGTACTGCAACAGCTACTGCTTCTAAAGACTTTGAGTTTACTTACGTCAAGGGCGGTACTACTACTACTGAAACGATCACTGTAGCTATTGCTAGCGGCGACACTGCTATTATGATCGCTAATGCTTTGAAAACAGCTATCGAAGGTTCTGCTGATAAATCAGTAGCTTCTGAGTACACAATCACTACTAACGGTGGTATTCGTGTACTTGTGCATAGCGACTACGGTAGTGGCGAAGGTTCTGAGTTCTTGTTGAACTACAAACGTGTCACTAAAGTAGATGTATTTAACATTATTGCTGAAGACGTTCCGTTCCCAGTACATGTTGTACATCATGGTTCTTTCTTGCAAAAAGATGGTACATGGCAAGGTATTGAGACAGAGTTGTACCAATGTCGTGCTAAAGGTACTTTCAGCTTAGATGCTACACGTAACACTGCATCTAGCCAACAAATCATGTTGCAAGTACTTGACCCTGAACGTGCTGACGGTAAATTGGGTACTATCAAACGCTTTACTTCTGATAAAAAAGCCTAATTTAATAACAGAGTAAGGAATCGAGGGTAACTGTGTAGCCCCCTGCATAGTTACCCTCCTTACTCTTTGAAGCAGGGGGCTATATTTTTACATAACAGGGGGCATTAAAATGGAAGCTGTAACAAAAGAGCAATTGGAAATGGAACATAGTCAGAAAATGAATGAAGAAGCTGTAAACCGTATTAAAGGTCAGCAGGAAGAAGAACGAACAGCCGCTATCTTTTTTGAAGACGATGCACAAGTTACATTACGTAATGGTAGTACCTACAATATTTCACCTTGTACGTTAAAAGAAGCTAGGCGTTTAATGAACTTGTTGAAGACTGTAAATATTGATGCAATCATCTTAAACTTTATTCCTGATGATGAAACAAACGAAAATGATCTTTTTGATATCTTGTTAATGGGCTTTAAGAACTACAAAGAAGTTGACCGAGAGTTTATTGATAACTATGTAGACTTAACCACTGCTAAAAAGATTATTGAAGCTCTGATTGGCTTAAACGGATTAAAAAAGTAGAAAGCGGTCAGGGAGAAGATTTCACAGGAATTAAAGATACAGAGGAAGAGAAGTATATAAGTTGGTCTGAGATATTCTTCTCTCTACACCGCCATTGTGGTTTGAATAAGTGGCAGATATGGGACTACACACTTCCGCAAATCACAGAGCTTATGAAACAAGCAAACAAGTACATTCAGTTTGAAGTAGAGCTTGCTATGGCTCCTGCTAAGGCAATGGGTGCTTCGATGGGCGTAGACTTTAGTTCCGACACAAAAGACAGTGGCGGGGAAACAGATAGCAGTAAACCATCTAATGATGCTGACTATAAGGATTTAACTGAAGATGATTTAGTCGATCTAATGAGAGCATTAGGTGGATAAAAAACCGTTCTGCATATTCTAGGGTAGAACGGTATTTTTATATTTGTGAGGTGTTAAAAATGGCTGAGAATGATAATATTCACTCACTATCTGCACAGATAGGCTTTGACATATCTAATGCAGAACAGTCGATTACAAGATTAAAAGAGCTATTTGAATCGGTAAATAAATCAATTAGTAATATCCAACAAAGCACAAATAAGTTAAATAAAAATACGGTTGATAAAATCAATGATTTTATTAATAACATGAAAATCGCTCAGAATGTTGAAATCACTGACACAGGTGAAATAGACAACGCGATTGATACTGCTATCAAAAAAAGAATTAAGGGATTAAAACTTAGTTTTAAGTTACCCGAAGGTTCTAATGTTCAAGAAGTAGAGATTGCTAGTACTACGATTAATCAATGGAAAAAGCAAATGGAAGCGATACTTAAAACAGTAGCTTCCGATGTTAAAGTTGTTTTTCCTAAATCAAATGCAAAAGATGAAAACGGAAAGAAGATACAGGTAGAGAAATTAGGTAATATTAAAATACCTAATGAAACAATCGAAAATATCAAAGCTCAGATTCAACATAAATTAAATATGATGCTCACCAACCCTAAGCTTTCTTCATTGGAGTTTGAAGATGGGGATGCAATGACTAAACGTTTTGTTGTTGGTAAGCAACACATGGATAAGTTGATTGAGTCCATCAATACACGTATTTTCGAGTTATTAGGTGATCCTAAGAACATTATTTTTCCTGAAGCAGGTGCTATTGACCTTAGAAAACCTGAGATAACTAATTTAATTAATCGCATTAGAACCATTTTAACTGAGAAAATCAGCGAGTTTTCAGTTAAAGATACTGCGGTAGATGAATTAAGTCAGATTAAGCTATCTACTGAGGGCTTTTATAAAAACCTTGATAAGTTTATAGCAGATGCTAAAAACGTAGGTAAGATACTTAACTCCATTAATTTCAAAAATGTAAATTTAGACGTTACTGCATCTAAGGATGATCTAGATAAGACAGCTAGAGAGTTTGATAAGCTAAAAGATCGTTTAAGCGTTCTTATTCATTCTTACTTTAATTCACTTACTGAAAAAGTAAATGAGTTCAGTAAAAAGCCCGATGAAGCTACTTCTAAAGCTTTAGTAGCTCTTGTTGCAGAAATTGATAAATCTGTAGGAAAGTACCTTGATAAATTAACAAGTAATTTCAAAAAAGCTTCAGGTGATGTTGGGGATGGTAGTGAGATCACCGCAAAGTTAGCGGCTTTGCAATTAAGTTTTTATGAAATGGAAAGTTCATTTACATTATACCTTTCCCACGCTAGAACCGAAGTTGAAAAAGTAAGTAATGCAATAAAAGACCTACCTAAAAAGTTTTCTAATCTTGCTACTGAGGTTGTAAAAGCAAGCAATGGTACAGATAGTAGGATTACAAAAGTAGTTGATGATATCAAAGCTAGCTTAGGTTCTTTTGATTTAGTTATCAAAAGTAAATTAGAGCAAGTGGACGATGTACTTGATAAGATTAAAGCACTTCTTCTTTCCACAGAATTTCAAAAAGAAGAGTATGCTGTTCAGACAGCTTCTTCAATCATTAACAGTATCCATGTAATCAGGGATATCGTAACAAGTGCTTTGAAAGTAGATACATCGGAATTTTCAGGGCAGACACAAAGAATAAGAGAAGCTTTAATTAAAACTGCCGAAGCAATTGAAAATTACTTAGTAAATACGTTCAGTACTTTTGGTCAGAAAGTAGATCAAGCTATTGCTCCTGTATTAAAAGAAAAAGAGCAGGAACTGACCAATAAGATCAGAGAAGCTATTGTTGAAGAGGTAAATAGATTAGTTAAGTCTTTTGATATTAGTAGTCCTTCAAAAGTATCTTTTAGCATCGACTTACCTGCTGAAATGATTAATGAGAAAATCAGAACAACCATCATTAACTACTTAGATGATTTTATTAAAGGTTTAATCATTGAAAGTAGGGAACAAAAACAAAGTAAGGTTTCATTTGAGGACAGTGACTACGCTGTATTGAAAGGTAAGTTAAATCACGCGATTACTGACTTATTAGATAGCTTCTTAAACAATACTCAGATTGAGTATGATAAGAAAAATAGCGCAGTTAATGTGTCTTTAAATGAAGTGTTACTAAAACAGAAGTATATAGACTCTGTAGTTTCGCTTCGTGCAGGGTATGAGAAAATTACTGAGTTTCTGTACAGTAATACTCCTGAAAGTATTGGGTTTAAGTTAGATGAAATGAAGATTAGAAGTAAGTTTAAGGCTTCATTAAATGCACTACTTAACGTGTACATGGAAAGTGTTGACTTTAACTTCTTTAGCGGTACTTTGTCTAAAGGCTCCGATACAAGTAGTGATAAGGCAATAGACCCTGTAGTAAAAGCTATTCAAGAATCTATGGATGATTTTAAGAAAAAAGTAAATACCAAGATTATTACAGACTTCAAAGCTAGCTTAGGAAGCCTTGAACAAGTTTATAATGAGTTTGTAGATGATCTTGTTAAATCAATCAAGGATATGGTCAACTTAATTGTAAGCCATGAAAGCTTTCAAAATACTCAGTTGAAAATTGACCTTGATTATGAAAAGTTAAAGCAAAACATTAAACCTGATATTATCAAAGCTGTAAATGCAATTATTGATAACTTAGACTTTGACCCTGTTAATGTTCAAAAGATGATGCTTAAAGTACCTGAAGATGAGTTAATTAAATCAATTCATCAGATGGTTATTGATCGTATCAACTTAATGATTAACGAGATCAAAAATAAGAAGATGGCGGGGCTTCCTTCAAAAGAAAAGGCGGCTTTTACTCAAACAGTAAAAGACTTAACTACTGACTTAGTACAGAAAATGATTACTTCTAGCTTAACTATCGTTAAAGAAGTAAAAGATGAGTTTGAGAAAACAAACGTCATTTCATTAAAGCCTAAAGAAGTAGAAGCAGTACTAAAAACATTAGACGTACAGCTTGTAGACGCTTTGATGGATAGACTTAAAAAGACAGCTCACTTTATGTACCAAGCTGTAGCTAAAGTATCTAGTACACCTGTAGACTTCAAACAGCACTATATGTCATTAGATACTGAAGTAAGAAAGCAAATTGCTGAAGCTCATAATATGACAACAAAGCAATTTGAGAAAAAGAACAAATTCCTTAATGGTGATAAAGGTTTACAGACCATTATGGAAGCAAATATGCAAATTGTAATGAATCGCTTTAATAAAGTAATCGGAGACCAAGCCACCAAGATTGTTGAGTTCTACAAGGATGCGCTTACTAAAGTAGATATTAAACCACAAGGTAACACCTTAAGTACTTTGATAACAAGATTTACTGAGTTACAAGAAGCCATTACTAAAAAGGCTAGGGAAATTTTTGATGAGCAGTTTAAGGCATTAATGAAAGAGATTAATGCAGTATCTAAAAATCCTCTTAATTATGTATTTGCCTACAACTCAAAATCAAAAGTACTTAGAACACCTTCTCAAACAATAATAAATAACTATAACGCACCTACTACACGTTCTATGAGTAGTCCTTATTCAAGACCTCATCCTGTCAATTCAAATGGTTTTGCTCCTTCTGCACCTATAAATCAGTTTAATAATCAGTTAGGTGATGGTACTTATTGGGCGGGCGGGTCTTTATGGAAAAATGGGGAAAAAGTAGAAGACCCTGGTGGACATACACGTTCCTTTATGGGTTCTGTTGTTAATACTATTAGGTATATGACAGCAGGTGCTATTATGGGTACCCCTACTATGTTAGGCTATAAAGCATTTGATGCTTACCAAGAAGCTGATTACCAATTTACAAAAGCAAAAGTAAACTTATTAGCTAAAGATGAAACAAATACAGAACTTAGAAAATGGGTAAACGATGAAATGAAAAGCGCAGTACAAGGTATCGCTACTGCATACGCATTACCTCAAGCGGAAGCCGCTAGAGCTTTTCAAGTAGCTACACAAGGTTACGATAATCCTTACGATGCACTTAACTTAACTAGATCAACTGCCAAATTAAGGGCAGTAGAAGAAGTAGATGTTGAACAGTCAGCTAAAGGCTTACAGGCAGTAGCTTCACAGTATCATTTATCAGGAAGTCAGATTAGCGACTTTTCTAATATGATGATTCTCGCGGCTAACTTAAAGCTTACTAAGGTAGAAGACTTGTTAGAAATTCAAAAGCGTACAGGTGCTACTTTCAAGCAGGCATTGCCAGGAATGTCTTCAAGAGAGCAATTAGCCACTGCTGTTGCAATGAGTACATTGTATACAGAATCCACAGGTAAATCAGGTAATATGGGCGGTACATTTTTTAAGAACTTATTAGCTTCCCCATTTACTCAACCTGCTAGGGCTAAATTAGAGGAAATGTCAACAATTAAAGGTTTAGAAAAGTTAAACCCTTACGAAAAAGTTTTTGATAAAAGTGGTAAGCCTGTAATGGATGCTTTTGGCTTTCAGGCTAAGAAGCAGAAAAACTCCCTTGATTTACTTTTAGATATCACAGATGCTTTCCCTAAACTTGATGATAGTGCAAGAGGTCAAATATTTGACTTACTTAGCCGATGGTTTAGAGGTGACGTTGCCGCTTTAATCGAGGACATTAAAAAAGTAAACAGTAATAAATCACTTTCTAAGTATGGCGGGGTAAGAGGTTTTATTGACCAATTACAAGGCTATAAGACAGATGAAAAAGGTAATCGTGTAAAAATGTCAGAAGAAGAAGCGGCTAAAGCCCTTGAAGATACTACCAATCGGTTAGCGGCTATGACAATGGATGCCAATAAATTTAAAACACAGCGAGTAGAGACTGGTTTTGAAATAGCTTCTTCGAAAATAATTGACAGTTTCCGTAATGAAATGAGCGTAATGCTTGAAAAAACAGCAATTATACTAAGGTTACTTGGTGATAATGCTTCAGGTATATCTCAGATCGTTAGTCTTTTAGCTAAGTTAGCTATAGGTTTCGGTATTCAAGCAGGTGTTAAGTATATTGGTGACAAGATAAAATACAAAGCACAGGAAACATTAGCAAATAAAGAAAAAGAAAAACAGGAAAAAGTAGTGGATTATATAAATAAGAAAAGAGCAGTAATGCAAGAGGAAGGTCGTTTTATTAATGTACGTAGAGAAATGCGAGCGGCTAAAATTGCTGATGATGTTCAGGCATTTAATAAAACAATGTCCATGAGAGATAAGTCAAAAGCAGGTCTTGAAAATATTAATTATCAACTTGAAAACTTAAGGTCTAATGATAAGGCATTGAATGAGACAAGAGCAAACCTTGTTGCTCAAAATGCTACTACAACTCAAATCAATGACATAGACCAAGAAATAAGCAAGAATCAACAAAAAATAAATGATTTTGAAAGAAGAAAACAGTTGGCACAAACAACTTTTGATACACATGATACTGCATATAAAACACAAAGAGTTAATATAAGAAAAGCGCAGAATGAAAATGAAATAGATAATTTAAGAGCAATTGGTTTTAATAACAGAGTTGATATGTTTGAGCAAGAAACCGAACTTTTAGGTATAGATAAGAAAAGTATAAAAGCACCCTTATCTAAAGTAGGGGATAGTGCCAATGTTTACGACTTAGCTTCACAGTACATGGAAAATCAGCTAAAAAGACTAGGGAACAATACACAAGTTACGAAAAGAGAATTAGATGGTTTAAATAGGGAGTTTGAACAATTACAGTCTGAGTTTGGCACAGGTTCAATTTCACTTGAACAGTTTATTACTAAGTTACAACGTTTGGAAAGACAATTACGTAATATTAGAACACCTGTTCAAGTAGGAGAAGGTCAGTCCCCTGTTAAATTAAATACTTTAGGAAAAGTAGAAGATGATAAATTACAAGGGGTAGGTTTTTTAGAATTACTTGGTGGTCTTACTGTTGCAAATGGATTAACTAGTCCTGAAGAAGCACCTAATGTTAATATAGACCCTAATGCTCCTATATCAAGAAGACAACGATTAATGAGGGGAGCAAGACAAGCGGCTACTTTAGGTTTTCAAGGAATAACAACCGCAGGATTAGGTGTAGGAGCAAGCTTAGGGTTTAGTTCAGCATCGAACGCTTATATTTCAGGAGCGGCTACTGAAGCTGAAAATAAGTCTATGAAAGCTGATGAAACAAAAGCTTTAATAAACAGGGTCTATGCCGCTAGAAAAGCTAAAGAAGAAGGTAAATGGTTTCAGGGGTTTATGTTAGATGCGGGCGCAGGTTTTGCTATTGCATATAATAATATTTCAAGTTTATTTGGTGCAACAAATACACTTAATAATTCCGAACTATCCGACTTAAATGCTTTAAGTAATGCGGCGGGGTCTGCACAACAATTTAAGGATTTAGCTAATATATCCTTTGACCCCGAGACAAACTCAATAGAAGCTAGAGTGGCAATGATTAAAGAACAAGAAGAATTAGATAAAAAGATGCCTTGGCTTGACAGTAATAAAGACGGTAAAGGCGATATGGTTGGAAAAACTGATTATAAAGACTTAGTTACGTTTGAAGAAGGACAGCAAGCAAACGCATATATAATTCAACAGATGCAAAATAAGTTACAGGTATCAGGCTCTAAAGCAAGTATTAGCAGAGTCGATCTACTATTAAAAGGTTATAGTGAAACTTCAACTGAAATTACTGATCTACTGACAAAATCAATAGATGAAAATGTTAAGATTCTAGAAGAAGCTATTGCTGAAATGAGAAAAAACTTAGGCAGGTATGACCCTAAAAGTGCCGCTTATCAAGGTGCGCTAGCCCAATTAACACAAACAGAAGCACAGTTAGCAGAGGAAAAAAGAAAGAAACAACTTAATATGCTACAAAGTCCTTTAGATACAAAAATGATTGAATTTGACCGCTCAAATACATCTTTATCAGCAAAGGCTAATATCGACTTCTTTAATTTGTATCAAAAAGGCTATAATACTAGTTCGGTACAATGGCTTTCTAGAGACAGAGAATACAAGCAGAAGTTATTGGCGATAGAAGCAAACCGATTAAGTTATTTACAAAATCAGTTAGCTAAACCTGAGTATGCTAATAATACTGATATGGCAAATAGTTTACTTGAAAAAATTGCTTCCACTTCTCAAAATATGACGACCTTGCTTCAAGATATTAGAGAAAACACAAACCCTGATAAAGCAACATTTAATATGCCATCAGATGTTAAGGCTCTCTCTTATTTTGAGTATGTAAGTAGGAACGGTACTAATAAGAATGTATCTGTTGCACAGGGCGGTATTACTGTTAACATGAACATTGCTACGGTTAATGCTAACAGCCCAACTGACTTACAAGCATTAGGTCAAGCAGTAATTAGTGGATTGAAGCAGAGTGTTTCTAATGTAAACAGTAATGTTGCTTCGAATGTAAATAATAAGTATACCATCAATAAGAGGTAGGGCGGGTGATTATAAGATATGACGCAACAAATGTTATTTGATAATGCTAATGAGAGATATAAAAGAAAGTTATTCATTAGCACAGGTTATGATTTTATAGAGGTTAAGGGAAGGATTATTGAACCTTACGCCCCGCCCACTCCTCAGCTTAAGAATCAAGAGATTAAAGTAATTAATGCACCTTCTCATTTTCAACAATTGGGTATAGCGAGTTATAAATGCTCGCTTACCCTGCTTTTCTATGATAAAGAGTCTTATTCTGATTACATGCAGTTTATTGGGTGGACTCATAAGTACTATGATGAAAAGGGAAATATTTATTTAGGTAGCGTGGAATCGGTTAAAGTAGCGACTAAAGAAGCCAACACTAAATATGCTATTGAGATCACGATGAGTCTTGTTAAAAAAGACCGTATAGACACTAAACTTGAAATTCCTTTTCAGGATATCTCAGGTCAGTGGTTTGAGAAAGATGTTATTGAAATGGCTCAGTTCGGATTAGTGCAGATGGTTAATATTGACGGTACTCCTGTACTGTACTTTAAGCCTAATGCTTACGTAACAAGGGCAGAGTTTATAACCTTCTTAAATAGAACTAGGCGGTTATTAGATAAAATACTGAGAGAGTAGGGCATTGCCCTACTCTTGATTTAGAGGTGATTGTATGAGGACTTTTATTGATGTGGATTCAGATGATTGGTACTACAACGAAATCACAGAAGCGGCTAACTATGTGCTTTCAGACGGTAAGCCCTTAGTTACAGGGTATAGATATTCTGAATTTCAAGCAGGTCAATCTCACTACTATAACGAATTTGTAACTGTTAAAGGTCAGAAATCATTTGCCCTCTATAGAAAACTAACACCTACTACAGCAAATCCGTTATTTGTTTACATAAATGGAGCGCAAGCTATTTATAGTTCCATCGACAATACGACTTACCCTGATACTACTATCGTGTTTTTGGCGGCGGCTCCAAGCGAAGGTTCAGTCGTTTCTTTTTTCCAAGCAGGTATACCTTTAGTAGATGCTTTTAATAGACCTGCTGAATCCAGTACTCCTTATATCTACCATCACCCTGCTATTAAAATTAATGTGGATGATGTAGATAGTACCCTACCCAATAGAAAGAAGTACGTATATAACCCTTTGGGTAGAAATTTACAGGAGTACTTAATTGCTCATGGAAGAAAATTAAGAAGAGTATCTGTAGACGATAGCGATTGGAAAAAGTATAAGAACATCGAACATTTTGTAGCCGAAAAGTATATTGGAGACTCTTCAGATGTATATATTTGTAGTCCGTCAGGTAAGTTATACGTTCCTTTCAACTTAAATAATGTAACTTGCACTTTTCAATACGCAATGGAACAGTATGTTAATGGTGTATTAAGTAGTACAACTAGAGTAACACAGCAAGTAAAGCCAGGGTATAGTTACGTATATAGAAACGATAGGTTTTTCCCTAATGCTTATATTAGCAGGGCAGAAGCATTTACATTAGTTAATCGTTTAAGGAGACATTTGTACAAACAATACACTGATAAATTACCTCCTACAGGGGAGGTATTAAATATATACACTGCTAGAGAAGGACAGCGTGTTTATAAGACAGATGGGCAGTTTGTAAAGGGCGGGGAGCTATTAGTATTTGTAAATGGTACACGTAAGTACTTAGACACAGATTATATTGAGTTTGATAATCACACTATTGTATTTAATACCCCTCCTGAACCTAATGTAGAAGTTTGGATTGGTTACAGTAAGTATCCAATTAAAAGCTTTTATTTGAATGAAACCATTATTATTCAGGAAGACGATCAAGAAAATATTCATCTTATAAATCCTTTACCTTTTAGAGACGGTGTATTTAATACTAACTTTATGCCAACTATTAAATTAAATACAGGTATAACCTTACAGTATGGTACTAACTTTACAGTGCCTAATGCTACAGACCCTAAATTAATTGAGATCATGAATATCCCTATTAAGCAGGGTGATGTTATTACTGTTACTGCTGATTACAATTTTGACGATAGCTTTGAAGAAACATTCACAGTAACTGCTCCTCAAACAGTGTTTAATACACAGAACGCTTTTCCTTATCGGGATACTTCAGATCGAGATGTGGGCGGGCAAGTAAAAGTATATGTTAACAATGAACTTAAAAAGTTTAAGATTGATTATAACGAAACAGCTAATAATCAAATTACATTTTACAACCCTGTAGCTACAGGAAGTACCGTTAAAGTAATTCTTGAATCAAATGTGAGCAGGTTTAGTGATATTGGCGGTTGGGGATTCTTTAAGATCAATGGTACTAATAAAGTAGAAGTAGATGATGGTCAAAGAGGTTATTGGGTAGAACATGTAATCGAATTAGAGTATGAGCAGTTTGATGAAAATTTTGAAGATATATTTGTTCTTACTTCTAATCAGCAAGTATTTACAACAAAAAAACCTTTTCCATATAAAGACTCTCAAGGTAGGTACGTGGGAGGTAAAGTTAAAGTATATGTTAATAATGTACTTTATAAAAATAAAGAGCAGTATGATGAAACAAGCGCGAATCAAATCACGTTTAAGGTTCCAGTTACTTTAGGGAGTGTAGTTAAGATAGCTATGGAAACGAACTTTGTTGAAGGTAAGTTAATAGGTAGCTTTGATGAAACATCAGGATACCCTATAGTTAACTCAGCTTTTGAAATATTAACTCCTCCTTCAAACGCTATGTTAAAGCGTTATTTCTTAGCTAAAGGCATGATGTCTCGCGCAGAAGTAATAGCATTATTTAACAGGTTTAGAAAATGGTCAATGGATAGATTTAAGTAGGGGTGTTTACTATGAGTGTTAATGAAACGAACTTATTAAAGATTCTATCTGATCGCTTAAAATTGGATAATCATAATAAGCCTGTTATCCGAGTAGAAGTAGATAAGCTTGTTTATATCCCAGGAGTTTCCAAAAAAGTAGAGGGTATCTATGCGCCTGTAGATACCCCTGAATTTAAGAATATTGAAATCACTACTATTGAGCCATCAGGTGAGGGAGGTACTGAGACTCAGGTAGACTCAATTGTTTTCCCTATTCAAGGTTACACCTTTGATGGATTAAAAAGTACAGGTCGTATCACTACATACTATAAAACACACTATGCTAATATGCCTAAAGCTAATGCACATGATAAAGGGCATTTAGGTATGGACTTTTCAGTACCTAAAGGCACACCTGTAGTCGCTTGTTGGGACGGTCAAGTACATTCTACTGCTATGGGTTATAATGGCGGGTATGGAAACAGAGTAGTTATTAAGCACAATAACGGACTTTATACGGAGTACTTTCATTTAGACTCTATCGATCAAAGTATTATGGGTAAGACAGGTTATAAAGTACAAGCAGGTACTCAGATTGGAACAGTAGGAAATACAGGTTACGTTACAAGTATGGCAGGTAAAAGGGTTGACCCTGCTACCGCTTCCTCAACTACAACAGGAACACATCTGCACTTCGGTATACTTAATAATATTAATGAACCAAAAACTGCTGATCGAGGTAGGGTAGACCCCGAACCTTACTTAACAGGGAGTACAAAAGCTTATGGCAGTAGTGTTAATAAAGGTTCAGGTGTTTTAAGTAATGGAGCAGTTGCAGGGTACTTATATAATAATGTTGTAAGTGAGTTCTATGTTAACTATTCATTCCAAAGCGATACTGCTTTACAGCAGACCGCTTTCTATAGTGAATTAACTTCAGGTTTATTTAAGAATAGTCCTAGAAAATATATCTTTGTTGACGCGATTAAATCCACCGCCCTAGCTATTTATGCACCTGTAGTTACAGCGTCTACTTACTCAGGTAATTCTTTTGAGGGCGCAGTTACTTTTACAGTAGATTGTCAGCAAGACGCTTCTATGAATTTAGGGTTTTTATCTAATTTTAGGACATTGGTTAAAAATACACTTTCCGTAAAAGGTGAATTTGAAATTTACATTAACGGAAAATTAAGCAGAAGATTAAAAGAAACTAAAGGCGCAGAAGAGTACGTAGAGTGGAAAGACATACCTGTTAAAGCAGGTACGAACACATTTACCTTTAAGATTGTATTTAAATCATGGTTAGGTGGCACAGCTTATAGACCTTATATTGGATTTACGCATATACGTGTAATTCCTTTACATGAGTCCGAAAATAAGCAGTTTACTTATGATATTAATGGTAACTTAGTTCCTTATATGTTTATGGGAAATATGCAAACAAGCGACAGCCATATATTTAATAGTCCTCCTAAGAAGTATGATTTAAAATTAGGTGATTTTACTTACCAAGAAACATTAGTATTGGATAATGTAATCAGTGCTGATGTTTCATGTAGCTTTGACCAAGAGAGTGCAACAGCTTCTGTTGTAATTACAAATGAAAAAGGTCATTATTCTCCTGACTACAATCCTTACTATTTTCCTGAGAACAACTTCGTAAGTCCGTTTAGTTACGTGGTGGGCGGGAAAGTAATTGGGGTACTTTCTGAGAATACTCCTATTAGAATCTATATGGGATACGGTAATGAAATAGAACGAGTCTTTACAGGTCTTATAGATAAAGTAGACGTAAACTCTAATGGTACAATGAGTATTACAGCTAGGGATATGTATAAATTACTTCAAAATAAAGTACTAACTGAACGTAAACCTAATATTCAAGACAATGTATTAAAAGACCTTGTAGAGAATCAAAATATTAGGTGGCTTAAGTCAGCTTTAGTACATGACGTTATTGAACATGCAGGAATGTATGGATGGAGAAAGAACTACGATGATAGTTTTTATCCTGATGCTATTATCGAAGAAACATACTACATTGAAGCGAATCAAAAAGGTTCTAAGGTTATTAGAGCAATACCTAATAAACCTGGAGAGTTCGAAGCCTTAGATGTAGATGCTGTTAAAACACCTACAGGTTACTTAAACCCATTTGTTGAGAACAGAACAATGAAGTTTGATTCTTATGAGCATAAAGTATCTGATGTTATTAGTTACTTAATTGATGATACACACTTTAGAGCGTACTGTGATCGTTATGGTACTTTTAGATTAGAGAGTATTAACTTGTTCTCACCTGTAAAATGGTTTTACACAGAGAATGAAAACTTAGTTAGTATTAATAAATCAATTGATTTAACAAAGGCTAGAAGTCACTTGGTCATTTTCCAAAACAGAAATAAAAACAAATTCAAAAACTTTACAGACTCAGATATTTATGTAGACTTAAAAGGAGAGCTTCGTACAGGTACTATGCTTGTAGAATGGGCTGAGACAGATGCTATGAAGCGAATTGTTGCTGAAAGAGCATTCTTCGATATGAAGAGATTGTGCAGAACATTACAAGTAACAGCAATTGCTAACCCTCTTTTAGAAGTACTAGACCGTATTTATATTTTCGATAAGCAGACCGCAACAAGAGCAGTTTATATTGTAAAATCAATCCGAAACTCTTTTAGTGTAAGTAGTGGTTATTTACAAACCATTGACTTAATGTGGGCTGATGAGAATGGGGCGGTGGTTTAATGTACGGTTTTCAGAACGAATCATTTATCTATGCTGTCATTGACTTGATACGTGCGGAGATAAGTAAAACAAAGATTTATGATAGTGTTGCTAAGGATTCTCCTTATCAAGAAAGTACAGACCCATTTACAGGTATACCTAATGTAACATTGCTAAGGGAACTGGAAAGTGACCCTGAGCAGTTAACTTCAGTAACATTAACTTACCCATCGAATTATGTGATGGACATAAGGTTAATATTAGGTTCGCAAGATACGAGTACGTTTCCAAGCAGTGTTAATTTATTTACGCCCGAAGCAGACTATTATTATGAGAAGAGACTTAACAATTTAATCATTACAACTACAAACGACCAAGAAGAACCGATAGTAAACTATAACATAAGTCTAAACTATAACTCTGAAGGGCAATTAATAGGAACAACCGTAACAACTATCTAATACAAGGAGTGAGGGTATGTTTAATATTAGCTATATTGGTGGCGGGGTATTAGACAAGGTAAGAGAATTACCTTACCCTCACTTTTCTAAATACACCGTACCTTATATTAAAGGTAGGACAGTTATTATTCCTGAAATGAATTTTGCTCAATCAAGAGTGGATACATATTCGTTACCTTTTGGTACAGAATTTTTATCGATTGCTGTCGGATGCTCTGTTTACTGTGACGGAGATTATTGGGAGCTTACAATCGGAAATAATAAGGTTTGCGACAGTATATATACTAAAGACATACCTGAGTCTGTCAGTATGGGTAACTCATTTGGTATTGTATATCCAATTGAACCCAATACAGTAATTAAGTTTGAATACTTTAACATTAGCAAATCTGCTAAAACTGTTTGGTATAATGTTAAGTTCTTAAAAGGCTAGGAAGGGGGTATTTTAGTGAATTTCAATACGGTTTATAAAGAAGGACAGTTTATATCAGCTAAAATTTTAGATCAACTTGCAGATGAAATTACAGGGGCGGTAATTCCTAATGAACAAAATTCATGGGAGAGAGTCTTTGGCGGTACTCAAGAGGTGTTCGTAAAATATAATAAGCTATCTAGAAGTACTGCGGGAAAATACTTACATACAGACAATAAGTTGTATGATGTTTTCCGTATTAAGAGTAATACTTTTAATGAGTACTTAATTGATGGTTATATCTATGAGACCCAGTACCTTACTAATGTAAGAACAGGGTTTAAGCTTCCAGTAGGTACACATACTGCAACCAACACTTTAACAAACGAGAGTGAAACATATAACTTAGTAGGTTGTTTATTTGCTGTTGTACCTGCTACAGCAGGTCAGTTAAAAGCAATTCGAGTAGGTCAAATTCGAAAAGAGTTAGATAACTCTTACGTAAACAGACCTGATTGGAATGAGTTCCAATATTTAAATGATCTTCCTTCTGAATGGTCTGTGTTTGTTAACAGAGCAGATGTTGTGAGTAAAAGAAGTTATAACTTAAATGTATCAGCTATCCCTAGTACAAACTCATTAGGGAATGTAACGTATACAAATAAGTCATTTACCATGATGGAAGTATACACATTTACTGAGACTTACTATACAGCTAGCCCAATTACAACAGCATCAATGACTCCTGCTTCACTGTTGTTAAAATGTATACCTCCTGCCCCTGAAGGTAAAGAACCTAAAAGCTTTTATGTTTTATTTACACAACCACCAAATCAGTATAATTATATTACCATTCAAATGTGTGAGGACTTTATCGGAACTCCTCAAACAGGAGACCCTGAATTAACTTATAAATTTGCTTGCGACTTAAATACTGTTTTTATTGGTCAAACTCCTACAGTAATTAACCAAAAAGAAGCAGAAAAAGTATTTAATGACCCTAATATCTTTATCCCTGCTGTAATTAAGTTTAAGAAGGAATTAGATGGTACGGAATTAAAAGCGCCCGAATCATTATGTTTCTTCGGTACTAATTTAGCACAGGTAGACGGTAGCTACCCTAAAAGAAAAGCTTACTACGGTGTTAATTATATTATGAACATCTCTAATAAGCGTATATTACTAGTTTTAGAGGGAGACCCTGGGGTAGACTTTAATGCTTACTACAGAAACTTTGTTTATATCGGTCAGATCGCAAGCTTTGATGATAGTGATTACGAGACTAACTTTGCTACTACATGTGGTATGGCAGTATTAAATGAAGACATTTCAGGTTTTCCTCCTGATGCTATTAGTACTACGGGTGGGGGCGCAGGTGTTAAATACGCTAAGTACGGAACTAATACATCTAATGGAATGGATTCTATCAGTATGTTACGTACAAAAGGTAATGTACCTTTCCAAAGATATTATCCTGCATTCTTGACGCAATTACCGAACTACACAACATTACCTAACTCTAAAGGCGTAACAACAGCGTTAACAATTAAAAGCACAATGTCTAGACTACCTTTAGATAAATCAGGTTTTCAATCAAGTATTTGGTCAGGTCATTACCACGCATCTCCTTGTTATGTAGTACATCCTTACGAGGGATACAGAGGTTACTTAGACGGAGTAGTAATTATCACTAAGCAAAACATTATTAACTACGATGAGCTTATTGTAGATACTGATATTCCAAGAAACCCTAATGACCCTAGTGAAGGTAACTACCAAGAAGTTTACAAGTACGTAAACATTAACACCCCAATTAACATGTTCTACGCTTCACCAAGCCCTGTAGAAATGTCAATTGCACTACTAAAAGAAATCAAATAGGAGTTGTTGAAAAATGGCTGATTTTAAATATGTAGAGTTAATTAGTACAGGTGAGACCTTACTGCATGATATCTGTACTGAAATTTGTAATAACTACCCTGATGAAGCTAACGCTAAGTTAAAAAATTTTCCATTTAACTCTGCTTCAGGCGAAACTGAAGAAGTTAATACGTGGGAACTTGTAAAAACCGAGTTCGACACAATTAAAACCACTCAGATGAAAAGTGTAGTTCTAGAGTGTACTACTAAAATTGGTACTTCTACAACTAAGAAATTCTATGTTAAACTTACACAGCCTTACTGGGGAACTACTTATGCGGCGGGAGTGGCTAAAGACCATTCCACATTAAGAATCAGTGTTTTTGAAAACTATGACCCTATCGATGATACTTTTGACTTTGAAAGTCATACAGTTACATACGAGTGGGCTGATGAAAACTTTAAAGTAAGTAATGCTTTTACTGACAGAACAATTTATTCTCCAATCTATGTTTACTTAAACTTATCACGTAACCGTATTGCAATGTGTTTAGTAGGAGACCCTGCTGTACACTTCCAAGATTACAAAAAGTCATTTATGTACGTTGGTGCAATTAAACCGTTTAAAGACTTGAACGAGTTTGACGTAAACGGTAACTTCTTGCTAACAGCAGGTTCGGTTTCAGCAGAGCCTACAGCACCTGCGGCGGGGGATATCAGACAGTATGGTATGTATGCTTCTTATGGTAATACAACATTATCGATGTTCCGTACTAGATCAGGTATCTTACATCAAAGACATTATCCTGCGTTTATTACACAAGCTCCTGACCCTGCTGTATCGTATACGAACAGCTCCACAGGAACTAACTCAGGATTAGAGTTAGAGGTAAACGGTTTTAACGCATCCATTTGGACTAAGAAGTATCACCTTTCACCTATCTATGTAGTGCATCCTTACGATGGTTACAGGGGTTCGTTGGAAAATGTTATTGCAGTAAGTAAAAATAACATTCTTCATCAAGACGAATTGATTGTAGATGTTACAGGGAAGACTTGGAAGCAAGAAGTTTACAAGTACTTCGACCATAATACAACAAACAGCTTTATGAATAAATCAGCTAACGTTAGAATGGGTCTTGCCATCTTAAAAGAAGTAAGGTACTAAGATAAAAGGGTTTCAGAATACTAATTCTGAAGCCCTTTTTCAGTACATAAGTTTGAGGTGATATAATGCCAACGCTTTCTTGCAATTCTACTTTCAATATGAAAGTTTTTGAATTTGAAAGTAGTATACTAAATTTTTACTTTAAGCTTAATACCACTTTCTTTTTAAATAACATGTTTGAGTTCAAACATGCTAACTTCGGTAGATACTTAAGCTTAGTAATGCTTGAGTATTATTTGGCATCCAAAAATCACAAAGCAAATGCCAGTGTAGAAGACTACATACTAAACAGTATTAGAAACGATCTAGATAAAGATGGTTTTATTGTAGTACTAAAGGACTCAGATAAGAATGTGACAAGTGTAGTTAACTCATTGCAGTTTAATGATATTTTACCGTACACTAGAAAATCTAACTTTAAGCTTAAAGTTACAAAGACACAAGATCACTATAAGAAAGATAAGCTTAAATTATCTGTTTCTAATATAAATAAAGGCACAACAGATAGTACTAACTATTTAATAACAACTAAATTAGATGTTTCGGAAATGCGTCATTATAACGACTTGCTTATTACAGAGTTAGAAACGTTTTTAATGGTAAGAGAAAACGATATGACCGTAGTAAAGATGTTGTTAGGTAGTATTAAACGCATAAATGAAATGGCGCTTCATAAGTACCGCATGGCTAGTACTATTGGTAAGCAAAGTAAATTAAAGCTAGCATTAGGAGGTAATGCTAAAAGTGTCACTTTATACAGAGACCTTTACATTAATACGCGAACCTCACTAGGCGGGCGGGGTAAAACAAATCATCTTAAGAAATCAATTACAAGTAGCTCTAATAGATATAGACCTGATGGGAACAAGATGGTTTCATCTACAGTATCTATATCAGATCGTAATGTAAAAAATAAGCTATTAGCTACCTATAATCGTAACTTAGCACAGAGAAACTTATTTACATCAATTAGTGCTTTTATTCCCCGCACCATGTTAGCTAGTAGGTCTAAAGAAAATAAATTAATAACTAATCAAAGCGACCCTATTATAGCTAGGTATTACAATGATAAAACAATGATTCAGTATTATGGGTACTTAGCAAATAAGTCCAAAGAAAAGTCGTTGATCGTATCAGGTAAGTCTATCTTAGCTAAAAGTTTAAGAAACAGTAAACTTGTAAAGGTGAAAAATCAAACTGCTAGTTATGTAAAAGCTAAAAAGCTTGCTATAGAAAAGCGTATGTTAACGAGTACATTAAAGCAGAGAATATACAAGGGATTTAATACGAGGATAACTCTTGCTAGTAAGAAGTCAAATAATCATGTAAAACTAGCGAGCTTTGATTTTTTAAGTAGCAGGGAAATAAGCTTAGATGTAAAAATGGAGAATGTCACTTCTTCAAATAAAGATAGAAATAAAAAAGTGATGATTGAAAACGATGGACTTAGAGCAAAGTATTCAAGTATTAGAAAAGTACTTAGCTCTGAACAGCGTTTAGTGGCTACTAAGTATAATTTATTTAACCTTATGAAATCACAAGCGGAAGGTTTAAGCAGGTTAGATAATAAAAACATAAGAAGAGAAAAAGTGGACGGAGCAAGTAGTAGTTTAGAAAGAAAAGTAATTGTACAGTCAAATGATGCAGGTATCAAAAATACTAACATTAAACTACTTCTAGATAAAATTAACGAATTAGCTTCTTACAACAGTAGTAAACATATCATCAATCAACAACTTTTAAGTATGAACTATGTTACAAATCGTAAAATATACACCATAACAAATACAGCTTCAGATAAATACAACAGCTTGAAAGTTTTAATGGATAAAATTAGTCAGTCGAGTAAGTCTAAAAACATCCCTGTTTTTTTAGATAAGTCACTTCTATCTGACCGCAAGACTAATTTTATTGTAAGTAGTTCAAATGTTATTAGTTCTGATTATTTAATGAATAAAATTGTTTTAATTTCAGAAACCGATAGTACAAGTGAAACTTTACACCGCACTATGAAAGTAGAAAACGAGATCACTTCACTACTATCACATAACAAGACCATTTATATAGAGAAAGAATTTAGGGCAGATAAACAATTAAAGGTCGGCGGGTTAGACGAAGAACAGTTTTACTTTGAAAAGTTACCTCCTATTGCTGAGGTAATTATAAAAGAGTTATTTGCCACATACGATAATGCTTCTATAGGTTTAATTGACACTTCTTTTATTGAAGCGATAAAAGAAAAGAAAGAGTTCAATTTAATTGAACAAAAGCTATTTAATAAGTTTAAGAACTTAAATGGGGTATTTGAAAAGTTATTACTGGCTGATGTAGAAGAAAAAGCAGGTAAGATGTTTGAAACTGACTTTGCAGTAAAGTTAAGATCAACACCGTCTGTTATTCAAACACTTACGTTATTTGGGTACATCCCTTCTAAATTGGGTAAGTTTGATGAAGTGCTTATGTTCGATAAATACATGCAGGGTTACTTACATGAAGTTTTAATTGGAGACCTTGTAAATGACCGTTACGGTAAATTCTTAGAATACTTACTTCTTGATAAGAAACTACCCCAAAAGTCGGAAATTAATAATGAGTTTTTAGTTTCCGCAAAAGATCGGTTAAATGCAGTAAATGAATGTGTAAACCTATCCATGTATGCAGTACAGAAAGAAAAAACCGCAGATATAATCGATAATCTACCTAATGCTGTAAAAGAATCGGGCGGCGGGGAAGTATTTGATTTAATCACAAGTCTTTTTATTGTAAGAGAAGGTATTAAGTATAATATTATTCAAGAAGCTAATAGACAAGCTAATGAAGCAGAAATCCATTCACATTTAGTTTCGGAAGTAAGTAAAGTATTAGCTACATTAAATGATGTAGAAGAACTTAATACAGGTACTTCAGATAGCAGATTAGCAGAACCTGTAATAGAAGTAATTAATGCAAGAAATACAGACAGGTTAGCTACTTCTATTAAAGAGCTTGTTGCTTCTAGGAATATCGCTAAAGCAGATTTAGTTAATAATATTGTAAGTACAATCATATTCGACAAAGGTACAGTTACTGAATTAATTGATTCAACGTTGTTTGATCGATACGGTACAGAGGTAATTGAATCTCTTGATGCACAAATTATAGATGGCTTTGGTGAGTATATTAAAACAACACTGACAGGTTTCAATCCTAGTGCAGAAGGTGCTATTACTAGTTTAATGAATGCTGACCTTACAGATCGTTTAGGTGAGCAAGTAATGATGATAGCGGCTACGAGGTTTGAAATATTCGGAGACGAGTTACAGGGTCTTGTAGATGCCTACCGTAAAGTTTTTAATGGTCATATTAAAGATTTATTGAGTGGGGAAAGAAAAGTAGCAAAAGGAAAAGTCGAAGATGATATAGAAGTTGTTGCTGAAAAGCCGAGCGATTTTGCTACTACAATACTTCTCTCATTAGGGCTAGTAGATAAACGCACAGCAGATCATTTAAGTCAAAGCTCACAAGGATTTAACCCTGATAAAATCGGGGAAAATCTAAGTGGCTCTATAGAAGGTCTCTATAAAACCCATGAAGGTATAGAGATTACTGGAATGAGTGCTGAATTTAAGAATCATATTGCAGTGCATCTACTTAACACGATTTTCGCGGGGGAAGTAGAAAATCGATTAGGTTCTATGGTTGAGATGTATGAAAACGCTACAAGATTAAGTTACGAAGGTGAAATTGATTTTGACCTTTGGAGTAAGTTTGCAAACCTATTAATTAAACAAGGTATTATGAGTGATAGTCTTTTGGCTAGGGACTTTACAATGGCATCTACCATGTTAGAGAACATTGTAGGCACAGTGGCATTCCATAAAGGAATATCTCTTCAAGGTCTTTTAAGTGCAGATATGTCAGAAAAACAAGCAGATTTAGATAATGAAGAAAAAAGTGCTTTTCTTTCCGTAGTTGAAGCTATCATTAATAAAGAAGAAGGTTTTGCGGTTAAGGAAGAAAAGCTTATCAACTTATTAGATCAGGTCATGGCTGATAAAGAACTAACTATTAGCTTGCTTACGGATGTTTATGATTGGGCTTTAAGAGATAACTTAAGTGAAGCTGACAATATAGAAGATCATATTTTTGCAGTTAAAGAGCTTAAGGACAGCTTAATCGATGCAGACAGTAGAGTGGCGCAAGGTCTAATTTATAACTACGATGATATTATCATAGATCGTGAAAGTGACCCTGAGTTTTGGGAAGGGGGTTACTTTGTACCAATTGACTATGACCCTAATGACCCATTCAACCTATACTATCCTTATGCGGTTGAACAATCAGAGATTATGCTATCGGAGTATGGTTGGGTAGAAATTGAAAGCCCTGCTTCACCTGCGGAGTGGATAGCTAATGATTCATTTACAGAGTTTAGTTGCATAGACCCTTCGGCAGACCTTACAGGTTTCTACTTGAATAATTTTAATTACGATAGCTACAGTTTTGACGTAGACATTGTAGTGGATGATGTAGAAGATGAAGGTGTTGGAGTAATTGTAAACTACAAGGACGCACAGAATTATTACTACTTCATGGTTTCGGGCGGGGATTCAAAAAGATTATTGGATATGCCCCAAGCTATGCAACTTTACAGAGTATATAATGGTGTAACTTTCAGTTTTGGTAGTGCGTTAAGCCCTGCTGAATGGATTAGCGGTCAGATACTGCGGTTTAATGTATTGTTCAATAACAATAACTTAAAAGTAAAAGTTAATGGTATTCTTCAATATGATATAAATATAGATTGAGGTGTTACGTATGGGTAGTAGCTTTGGGTTCTTTGCAAAGTCGCAGAAGGGTGTAAAAGTTAAAAACTTATCAGCTTCTTTTGTAGAGGGCAAAGAGAATGTTAATCACCCATCGAATCCCGAAAGTCCAAACTATCCCCGCTCAGTAGGTAGGTTTTCAGGATACCAAGACCCTGTTTTAGGTGATGATGGGCGGGGTAAAATTGGACGATGGCAATTCATTAATATAGATGCCTTAGAAGCAGTAATTAATCAAATGATTGAGCATTATGTAAAAGATAAGAGTTGGTACGCTGAGGTACGTTGTAGAGAAGCTATGTGGAATATGTATCGGAGGATAGCTTGGTTCGTAAAGAACCAAGCTGACCCAAACCGAGCAGACTACCAACGTACATTAAACTTCATCAAGGACTGTATCACACATGTACTAGAACATGCAGACGGTACTAATGGTATGCCTAGTTGCCCTGCCCCTTATATCTATAAGTTTCAAGCTAATTACTTAACTCACTTTGAAAAGAATACTAATAATGAAGCTGTACTGTTTGATTTAAACGACTTTACACTTAATGAGTTTCCCGCATTCTTTAACTACAGCTCAGCAATGGAAAATGTAGAATGGGATTTTGTAAAAGGTGTGGGCGAGGAAGAAACAACAGGTAGTGAGAAAGTACTTGTGTTTAATATCAATGACTTACAGTTTAGTAATAGTACTAAGCTTAGTGTACAGCAAAGATTTAGAGCGAAGGGGTATATAAGCTTTAAGATGCTTTGCTCAGTAGCTAAGGGTAATGGTATGTTATTCTTTGTTAACGGTAATCATATTGCAGGTGAGTTTTACGAACAGACTGATTGGGTAGAATACTCTACTACTGTTTTAGGAAGTCAGGTTTTTAAGTTTGATTGGTTTGTACGTAATCAGACAGAAAGACCTTTTGGATACAATAAAATCTATATTAAAGATATTAAGTTTGTTGAAGTGACTAGGGACTTCGACTCTCAAACCCCTCCCGATTTAGATGTATTTGGAGAGTCCGTTTTTAATGATACTACTTACGATTGGTATACTTACTCATCTCGGTCGGTAGTACGTACTGATTTTAAGGGTACTACTCAAGATGTAAAAAAATCTAGGACATTAGTTTATGAACTAGATAATGAATGTGATGGTGTATTAGAGTTTAAGTATGCAATGGGCAGTAGCCCGCCTAATGATCTATCTGAGACAAACTTAATATTTACAGATAATTTTACGTCTGAAGTTAATAAGTACACCTCTCCACGTAACACAGTAGTTTTGGAAGATGGTAAAACTAATTGGTTTCAAACTCCTTACGATAATGTAAAAACTTCAGATAGCTCTACGGTCAATTATACTATTGATGTTGGAAGTTTTTGTACAGTAAGTATTGGCGGGGAGTTAGAGATTGAATGTCCTTCAAGTGAAATTGACCATTACGAACCGCAGAAAGAAATTGATTTCAATAGCGTAGGTTGGTCTTACTCAGGATTCAATAAAGGAGTAGTAAATGGTAAAACATCGTTTTATATTAACGATATAAGAAAAGGTGTTTACTCATTTTCTAGATCAATTACTAATGCTAATAGTGGCTACTATACATTCTATGTTACCCACTCCTTTAAGAGTAGTGAAACAATGTATATTTACTTAAACGGTATTGAGGTACGCTCTTCTACAGGTACACTTGCTGATAAGGAATTTAATATTTTCATTGAGCAAGGTACTAATTTATTTGAAGTAAAAGTAATTGATACAGAAACTGAGTTAGCCCAAACCTATACTGACAATCAAAGTTTTAGCTATGGCGCGGGGAGTAAAGGCTTAACTTACCGTATGAACAGTTACT
>JACCDG010689900.1_pt1 | contig 57364 bp, 57 predicted proteins | sample 7442471 | NCBI WGS metagenome assembly JACCDG01 (sample SAMN15323444, study PRJNA562643) | freshwater metagenome | isolation source: river surface water | place: USA:Blue River Watershed | collected 2017-08-17 | reverse complement strand
CTTGAACTGGAGTTGAAGGAAAAGGAGCATGCGGAACATTGGAAGCTGGCTGCCTTCTCGTCCATGGCGGTGGCGGGTATTGCGGTGGTGGGACCGGCCGTGGTGGCGGCGGTAAAGGAGATGCGCTAGTGTCAGTGCAAGCGCTGAAAAATTGATTATAACAATAGTCTATAATTTTGAAATATAGAGTATTACTAAAATGTGGAACATTATTACACGACCAAGCATTCGTTTCTGGAATTATCGCCAGTTATGTCTTCTAAAACAGTCTAATGTAAAACGCATGCCTATGAATAAGAAAATAACCACAAATGATAACCCTCTCTTTCTCCGCGTTCAATGTTATAATTATATACTATAGGGGTTGTTCTTTTGGTGAATACCAACCTAAATCTATAGTTCCTCTAAACCGGTAGAGTTGGTAACGCACCGATGGCATCAGACAACGCATTTAAGAAACTGCGCATAGCGATTCCCTGTGCGTTCGCCAATAGTTTTTTCAGTAGCGGCTTGGCACAGGCCACATATGCTCTGGCGGCGGGATTTAAAGGAATTGGACATGATGTGACAATTATTCAAATTTCGGAACGGACCTGGTTTGATGATTGTGCGAGTATTAAAGATGAATTTCCTATAGTGCCTTACACGGAGTTTGTTGTGCGTGCGGCTACTGACCCCGTGGACCTATTTATTGATATGGAGGGGGGGATACTGCCTGAACGGAAACGGCCTTATGCGCTGCGTGTAGCGACCTTCTTTCATCGCTTGCCTTTTCTTACGGAAATGGAACAGACTCTTTTTGCGGCACAGACCAGCCTGCGTTCTATGGATGGGGTTGATGTGTTAATGACATGGGACTCATTTCATTCACAGAACGGACAAATGTATGAAGTAATGTATAAAAAACCTGTTATTTTTGTTCCTTTCAATTGGTATCATAAGGCAGTTGCGGCCTATATTGGTGAAGCAAAGATTCCGAGTTGGATTAGCGTCAGCGCCAGCGCCAGTGCCAGTGCTCAGACAAAAGAATGGAATTGTCATATTGCGGAGACGAATCAGACGATGAGTAGTAGTTCTGTTCTTCCACTTGTAATTACCGCACAAATTGCGAAGAAGAAGATTTTACAATTAAAGGATTGCTTTGTTCATAATAGTGATAATATTAAGAATAATGAATTTTTCAAGAAGAATGTTCATGACCATTGTACACAAGAAGGATTGACATATCATTATGTTGGTCGTCAGCGTGTGGCGGATTGGCGTGCGTTACCGCGCTCCTTTGTTCTATCACATAATCGTTTCTTAGTTGTGAAGCCTGCTCTACTTGATATTGTATGGGCCGGTATTCCAATCATTCATAATAGTCCGTGGCTACGAGATGTGGGCAATGGACTTGAACAATTTTACTATGAAGACAATGATATTGAGGGAGCATGTGCGGCGGTTGTGCGTATGAAGGCTGACTTTGAAGCAAAGAGCGGTTACTTTGCTACGGGTTCTCAAGAAGAAAGACAGAAGGTAATTCTCCAGAAACTCTTCTATAGTGAAAATATTCTTTATAGATGGGGAGAAGTTCTGGCAAAAGTGTTGGCCGCGCCAAAGGCGGTGTATGAAGGGAAAGTAGAGGAGAAACCAAAGGTAGCACTAAAGGGTGTGACGTTTGAAGAAGCTAAGGCTAAGCCTGAAGAGGTAGCGAAAAAACCGGAAGAGTCAGCTAAGAAGCCTGAAGAGTCTTGTTCAAAGATTCAAACCCGCCGACCAACATCATGTATTCGTATCGGTTTCAGTGATATGTGGGACCAATTTAATCCATCCTATAATTTCTTTACTCTTCTCCTGGAGGCGGCATGTATTGAGATGGCGGCGGACAAGAAGCCAAACATTATAGGGATTGATGCTTCTGTGGATAGTGATGTGGACCTACTCATCTTTGGTCCTTTTGGCGACCGCTGGAAGGCGCCATGTTTTAAGGATATACCGAAGGCACATTTCACGGGAGAAAACACGGAACCGGTGAAAGGCGAGGGTGTTTTCCTGAATATGGGGTATAAGCAAATGAGAGGGGATGATGCTGGTTATGTTCGTCTCCCACTCTGGATGTTAGAGATTGATTGGTTTGGTGCGGATGCTGACCGTATTCAGAATCCGAAGCCACTACCACTTGCCTCTGTCATGAGCGTGGAACCTTCTGTTCTTGAAGCAAAAGACCGATTCTGTGCGTTTGTAGTGACCAACCCGCGTAATGAAATGCGTAATAATGCGTTCCATTGGTTAAGTAAGTATAAGAGAGTTGATAGTGCGGGACGGCTCTTTAACAACATTGGTCCTGAAATCTATGCCGGCCTGGGTGGCGGCGGTGGGGAGCTGAAGAAACATGCCTTCTTGAAGAAATACAAGTTCTGCCTCACATATGAAAATGAAATGTGTGAGGGCTACACTACAGAGAAGATTCTTCATGCAAAGGCGGCGGGTTGTGTGCCGATTTATTGGGGTGACCCCCTTGTGGAACGCGACTTTGATGGAGCCGGTTTCTTGAATGCGAACGGTGTGCGCACGGAAGAGGAACTTGTGGCTCTTGTAAAGAAAGTGGAAGAAGACCCTGAGGCATGGCGGCGTATGGCTTCTGTGCCGGCTCTGGACCCTTATCGCCGTGACCTGGTTCGTCGGCGGCTATCATATGTGGCGTCGGCTATTCTCCATAAACTTGGCTATGATGTGAGTTCGGTTCCGCGTTTCTTGGGGTCAGCCGAAGGCGCCCAAGCGTCAGCGCAGGCCGAAGGCGCCCAAGCGTCAGCGCAGGCCGAAAACAAAACAGACTTAATGGAAAGCACTATAGGGAATAGTTCTACTTCTTCTATTCCACACTATGTAACTTATAGTAACACCAAATTCCTTCCTCACCTTCTACGCTACATCACATCGCTGAATGAACATAATCTCCAAGCCACCGTGTTCTTCGCACCGGATGTTTCGCCCACCGTCGTTGAACAATTCCGCACCGTCTATCCCCAACATACCTATGTTGCTCTCCAGACATCCGATGTTTCCCTCCCCAACTTTGCCGACTTCTGGGACCCCCAACATTATGCCTGGAAACCATATGTTCTTCAACGAATCAACGGTTATTCAGTAGAACAGAGTAACTCCTATAGTGGAAAGCTAATTGTCTATCTTGATTGTGCCTCGGTAGTTGTGCGGCAGCCTGGAGCTTGGCTTGCTAAGGCACGCGCACATGGCCTCTGTCTCTTAGAAGACCCTCGGCAGCGCAACCGGACCTGGTGTCACGAGGAGTTTTGTCGTGCGCTGGAAGTGACCGACGCAGAGAAAGACGCACATCAAATTGTAGGAGGTATTATTGCGTTCGTTGCTGGCTCGCCGGCGGCAAACACATTCTTTGCGGAGGCATGGCGCTGGGCTCAACAGCGGGGCGTAATTGTGGGTGATAAGTGGGTCAACGCAGTGCCTAACAGTATTGCTAACACTATAGGGAATAATGGAGTCCTCGGTCACCGTCATGACCAGAGCATTTTCTCTATAGTGCGCTTACGACAGGGTGTGCCTGTAGAACCATTAGATTCCGTATATTGTGACCATAGTCGTGCCTTAACAGAACGGGTCGGTGCGGCGTATTATGTTCATCGTGGGAACTATGTGGAATGGAAGCCAGTGCTACCAGGAATTGACGATGCGTGTATTATTAATCTCAAGCGGCGGGGCGACCGACTGGAGAAGTTTCGTAGTGCACATCCTGAATGGTCTGGGCTGGTGCGTGTCCATGAAGCAGTGGATGGGCGGGCGCTGGAAATGACGCCGGCAGTTGCGGCCCTATTCAAACCGAATGACTTCCACTGGAAGAAGGCTGTTCTTGGCTGTGCGCTGTCCCATTTGGGTGTATGGAAGGGGATTGTAAATGGGAAAGTTCCAGAGAATAGCACTATAGGAAATGACTTTAATTGTCTTGTATTAGAGGATGATGTCTTATTTAAGGGCGATTTCCTACAGCGTTGGCCAGCGGCGGCGGCTATGATTCCAGCCGACTATGACATCCTTTATCTTGGTGGTGTATTGCCGCCAAATAAGCCGGCGTTTGAAAAGCTACTGGAACCAGTAAATGCGCACTGGTCTCGTGTAAAGGAACATACTCTTTTTGGTCAGCGTGAGCCGAACCGTTATTTCCACTTTTGTAACTATTCCTATATTATGCGAAAGTCGGCAGCACAGAAACTCTTGGCCTCTATTGAAGCCCGCGGTGGTTATCATACGAGTGCCGACCATATGATATGTAATGAAGTGTCTATGTTCAAGCACTATGTTCTCACACCATTGGCCGCTGGCTGTTATCAAGATGACGACCCCAAGTATGCACAGAGTCAGTTTAATGACTTCAGCCGTGTAGATGGCTTTGATAGTGACCTGTGGGATAATGATGAGCGATTTACTGTGGAAGTCCCTGGAGATTACACTATAGGGATTAGTCTTGTTGATGACGCACTGGCTTCTTTAGAGCGGACAAGCTCCTTAGAGCGGACAGCTTCGGAGCCTGAGCCAAAGGCGACCGAGCAGCAGCAGAAATTCTATGTGATTGGGCCACACAAGGCCACCGCCTCCACTCTTCTCGAGCACAGCTGGCTCCAGTGGCTTATGGACAATGAAAAGAAGGGTGAAGACATTGGAACATCGCGAGAACATGGTCGCGGTCTGAATCTTCAGCTGACGCATGTGGAGAACCCCCAACCAGAAACAGGAACCCCAATCTTTATAGTGCAAAGACCCTATGTAGAACACTATAGGGAATTATTCCTGCGTTATGAAGAGGCAGGTCTCGGCTTCAAGGCCATTCACTTAAGTGATGAGCATGGGACGGACGATGTGTCCTGGGTCCATCTGGCGGCATGTAAGGCCGTGCTGCGGAACTACCCGCGGGCCGACTTAGAGGGAGTGGCGAAAGTGGCGACGGTGCCGCTTGGTTGGGCGCGGTCATCTGGGGAACGGCCTGCGCCGTGGCAACAGACTCCTGGGCTGCCGTTTCGTGAGCTGATTTGGTCGTTTCATGGGACGAAGTGGGCGGAGCGTGATGCGGCGCTGGAGCCGCTGCGAAATTTGCCGCAGCATGAATGTGTGCTCTATGACAACTGGATGGACGTGGCGCAGCTGGGGAAGGATGCGTATCTTGGGCGAATGTTAAATTCCATGTTTGTGCCGTGTCCTGGGGGGGTCAATGTAGAAACATTCCGTATGTATGAGGCGTTGGAATGTGGGGCGATTCCGCTCTATGTTCGCAAGGCGGGAGATGAAGCATATGTTGCTCTTCTGAAAAAACATATGAATTTGCTGGAAGTTCAGTCTTGGCCACAGGCCGTGGGCTTAATCGGCTATTTGCTCCAACATAAGGATGTAATGGAAAAATATCGGCTCGCCCTTCTGGTTGGCTGGTGTGCACTCAAGCGGGCGTCGCGCGAGGCAATGCATCGCTTCTTAGCAGAGTAGATTTTTTGAAGAAGTAAGATAATAAATTAAAAGTAATCCCTATAGTGTAGCATTATAGGGATTGTTTATTGAGTGGTTTATTTTGTGAAGCAAGCACACCACCATGGTTTTTTCATCTTGTTAGGATGGACTTCCGTTGCTGGTAGGACGAATGCTCCTTTTGCGCCGAGCTGATTCCATTCATCAATGGTATAGCGGTCACCCATGGAGCAGTTACAGCGGTCGCAAATGGGAATGAGATTCTCCACTGATGTCTTGCCGCCTTTACTTTCAGGAATGTTGTGGCCGGCCTGGAAGTTGAAAGCATTAATCCGGTTTTCGCACCAATCTACACAACATTTTATTTCGAAGATATGACCAGCCTTCTGTATCCATACTTGTTCGCGGAGGGCTTTTGGAATAGGTTTCTTTTTGTATTTCTTTTGGGAGACCGCATGGGGCGCAATTTTTGGCATGACTTTTTGGAATAGTTGATTCATACGAAATGATTTGGGTCTTTGACTCATATTATCTATAGTGTATGTTTTCAATTTTAGGCCTGAGTGATTTGTATATGGAAAGGTCTAAAGCAACACTATAGGGATTGTATTAGAAGTTCGTGTATTATTATTAAAATGAATTCGCTCCCATCATTTCTTCGTCCTCTCCAGGAAACACTTGGGCAGTCTGGGACCAAGACTGAAGGTCAGTCTCAGGCTCCGCCGTCTGAAGTTACAATGGGCAATCCTGTAACACCGGTTCAGAACGCTCAACAACAACATAATTCCTTTGCGGATTTCCTGAAGGCGGAGGCGGCAAAGGCGGGGCTTGTAACGACACCACATCCTGTAGTTGCCTCTTCTGTGGATGTAAAGGAAAAATGTCGTTTCATGTTTGTGGGGACCCACGCTCATCAGTTTACGGGTTATAGTAAGGTGACTTATAACATTATTCGTGAACTGGCGAAGGAAGACTCCTGGCTGGAACTCACTCATTTTGGTTTTCAGAAGCATCCACAGGTGCCGCCCATGTATCGTCCTTATCCGCCACAGGTGAAGGTAGTTGATGCGGTGGCCCTGGAGGCGGCGGCTGCGCAGGGGAAGGAACCACAGAGTACATTCGGCTTCGCCTTCCTTCCTGAAGTTATTAAGCGGGAAAAGCCACATGTTGTTATGATTTATAACGACATGTCGGTGATTGCGCAGTTCCTGGAAAGCATTCGTAAATCTGGGATTGAACGAAATTTCAAGCTATGGATTTATGTGGACCAGGTCTATACAATGCAGCCGCAGCCATTCATTGACCTCCTGAACCGTGATGCCGACCGTGTGTTTGCCTTTAGCAGTTACTGGAAGAAAGCACTAAAGGAACAGGGTGTGAATCGTCCTCTGGACGTGCTTGGCCACGGCTTTGATTCCACCGTTTTCAAGCCGATTGCGAAGGCGGAAGCACGGAAGATGCTGGGAATTCCTGACGATGCGTTCATTTACATGAGTCTGAATCGCAACACGCCGCGCAAGCGTTATGACCTTCTTGTGATGGCTTTCACGGAACTTGTGCTGAAGTATCCGTCTAAGCCGGTCTTCCTTCTTTGTATTTGTGACAAGGGGGAGCGCGGTGGTTTTCTCATCTTTGATATTTACTTGCGCGAATTGAAGAAGCGTGGTGCTGATGTGGACCGGTATGCGTCACGACTCATTCTCAGTGCGAAGGAACTTTCTTTCCGCGATGATGAGATTAATGCCTTCTATAATGTGGCGGATGTGGGTGTAAGCACAGCAGAAGGAGAAGGATACGGTTTGTGTAACTTTGAGCAAATGGGTGTAGGCATTCCTCAGGTTGTGCCAGACATTGGTGGTTTCAAGGAATATACTAACAAGGACAACTCAGTTCTTGTGGAGGCAAAGAACCGTTATTATCTTCCTCTAGCCTACTCCCCTGTTTCTGGGGAGGCAGCATCAGTTGATGCCCATGACTATTGCCTGGGTATGGAAGTCTATCTCAATGATAGTCTTCTCAAGCAGCGTCACGGCCAGGCCGCTCGTGAAACGGTTCTCAAGTATACCTGGCCATCTGTTGTGGAAGGGCTGAAGAAGCAGCTAAAGCGCACACATCAGGATGTGCTGGAAGGGGTGGATGAGTAGATGTATAATTAATAAGTAATCCCTATAGTGTAGCACTATAGGGATTATGTTTTTGGGATGTTATCTGGAAATGTTTGACATCCGATGTTGAATGTTGAGAACCCTATGTTTTGGAACGGCTGGCTGATGTCTGATGTCTAATGTTACCAACATCGGATGTTGCGATATAAAAATTGAATCCAACATCCGATGTTTCGTAACCCAAACCAATTCCCTATAGTGTAAACAAAATGACATCGCTTCCGCCAAGATTCTATGTTGCAACATGGGTAAATTACCATGGCGACTTGACAACAGATACAAAAATATTTATGAATACATCATCTATTACGGAGTTCTTCTTGGATGGATTCCGTATTCTTTCATGGGATGAAAATGAATATAATGAGGCAGGCAAGGAAATCAGTGCAGAAGTACTGAAATATACTGGTGGCCGGCGCACATTTCATTATTCAGACATGGCGTTTCACATTATAGAAACATCTGAAGAGGACCTACTTCAGTTAGTTTTGGGAAAACTCCCATCCTTGGGGCACATCCTGTATGATTTAGTCTAATCTAAAATACATACTAACCCAACATAAAGACAAACCCTATTTTTCAAGCTAAGAGACATCCCACAATGGAACCCCGCTCTATTATTACCTATAGTCGTGCCTCTATTGATACACCAAATGACCAGCGGATTAATGCTATCTTGGCCGCAGTATGTGGGTCGGCAGATGTAAAGGCATTGCGTTTCAATGGCTTTGAATATGTGCCGAATTTCACATGCCCCCTTGCCCTGGATGATGACATTTACTTTCAGCTCTTGCCGCAAGCGGAGGGAACGGCTGGTGGTGGAAAAACATCGGCCTCATCTTATAACATTGAACCGATTACATTCAACATCTATTCCCAGGGTCGCACTATAGAGATGCTTCATGAGTTTGTGAAGGGACTCGTTGAGCGTTATGAACATGAGAAGAAGAACAAGCTCGGCAATGAGATTTACTATTTTGACATGATTGTGGAGGAGCAGAAGCGTGGTATTCCGCAGAAGGCAGTGAGCTTTCGTAAGTCACGCTTTCATACGAACCGGCGACTGGCGCATGTATATTTTGAGGAATGTGCCTACTTGCGCCGGCGACTGGACTTCTTTCAGCACCATAAGGATTGGTATGACCGCAAGGGTATTCCGCATACTCTTGGTTTAGTGATGTGGGGTGCGCCAGGATGTGGAAAGACATCCACGATTAAGGCAATTGCGAATGAGACAAAGCGGCATATTTTCAATGTGCTGCTGAGTGAGGTAAAGACACGAGAGGCGCTAAAAAATCTCTTCTTTAATGATACTGTGCTCGTGAATGATGGGGAAATGACGCAGACACTACACATTCCAGTGCGGAACCGGATTTACATTATAGAGGATATTGATGCGATGGACTCGGTGGTGCTGAAACGGTCAGGCTCCGCAACCTCGGCAGTAGCCAAGGACCCGCGCAAGACGGAACTGGAGAATTTCTTGCCGGCCTCTGTCCTGAAAGCGGATGAGGTAGATAAACTGGACCTGGCTACTCTCCTAAATGTTCTGGATGGTGTGCGTGAAACCCCTGGGCGTATTATTATCCTCTCCACGAATCACCCAGAGCGACTGGACGATGCGCTCCTTCGTCCAGGTCGTTTTGACCTCCAAATCCATTTCAAGAAACATAGCCGTGCCGTTCTACAGGAGCATGTGGCCGATTTCTATGAAGTGCCTCTAACTGAAGCGGAAGTCACCGCCCTTTCAGCGCCATCACTACATGAAAAATGGACACCGGCGGAGGTATCGCAAGTTCTATTCCGTTATATGGACGACCGTGCGGAGGCGATTCGCGTCCTTGCCGAGGAAGACCCTTCCTCCATTTTTAAACTGAAGCAGGCCCCTGAAAAGACGGATATGCTTTCCGCGTTCGGACTAAGCTCGTAAATACCGGTCTAAATAACTAATCTCATGCTTACACTATAGGAATATTTCTTATAGTATATACGAATGGCCGATTATTTTAGTGAAACATTTGCCCTTATGAGTGTGGCCTACGCAGCCTCCCATGCGGAGGAGCCGGCAGGGCCTGGTCCTATATATGAAGAACTATCATTAGAAGATGCGTTGCGGTTGAAATCGGCAGAAGACCCATTGAGTCCAGGAGAAGAATCGCTCCTCCTATTATCACAGGACGCCTTTGAGACCTATGTGCGTGAATCGGTGCTGGGCATTCTAAAGGCGGAAGCGGCAGAGGCTTATGTTCCAGAAGAGACAGATGGAGTCAATTCCTATAGTGCTATTAACGGGGATGATGTATGGCGTATGATGGAAGTGGATTCAGTGGATTTTTTCCGTGGTGGGGAGGCACTTGGAGTGCCAGGGCTTGTAGCGGCAATGAATGAAGAGGGAGGCTTAGACCAAGAGATTTTAAATGCGTCCGTAGCGGTGCGTTTAGCGTCGCCGGCAGGTGGGTATGAACGAGCGTTTGAAAAACATGCGCGTCTGGAGCATATTATTCAGGCGTATGTAAAGGCGCATCCATCAGAGGAGTTCAATGGGCAACACTATAGGGATTTGATTTCTGCTGTTAAAATGGTTGCTGCGGAGGCTGAGGCAGAACGGCGGCGAATGGAAGTGATGGAGTATGTCCGCGGAAGAATGGTAGAACTTGGAATGGACCTTAGCGAATCGCCTGTTTCGGCATCCTCCTCCTCCGCATAAAAAATAAGAAGAATTCATTTATGAAATATTCTTCTTATACTTCTTTAGTTTTTTCCCTGTAGTTCTTCAATATAGCGTTCCACATCTTCCACAGTATTATGGTCAGCTTCACTGAAATTATTATAAAGAAGCATAGATACCTTTTCTTCCTTCGCCAGCCACTCACGCTGATACTTATCAAGATTTGCAAGATATGCGGAACTAATCTTGTCCTCGCCGGTGCGACCACGCTGCTTAATACGTTCAGCGCAAATATCAGGAGGTGTGCTGACATACACAATACCAGTTAGGGGAGTGCTCATATCCTTAATATAGTCATACCACATCTTATAGAGGTCCCATTCCATGGCGTCCATCATACCATCGTCCTTTAGCATCTGAGCAAACACATGGTAGTCAGTCTCCAGACACCGTTCCGTGACGAAGACGCAGGAACCGAGCCCGCCAGCTGCGCGCCAGGCGTCAATCTTCTTCTGGATGTTGATGGCGCGGCTCAAGAGTGCGCAGTTCTGGAAGGTGTAACTATAGCGCTTGATGTCCTTATAGAATACCTGAAGCAGGTCCTCGCCCGCGTCGTTTTTCAGCGCCTGCCAAGTGCTGACGGGCTCGTCAATAAAGTGCCAGTCAGAGTGTCGTTCCTTTAGGGCGTTAATGAGCGTGCTTTTCCCAGAACCGATGGACCCTTCCAGACTGACAAGGACGGGCCGAGCGGGAGCATTTACCGTCGCCATGTCGGTTGGTCCAGACACTCGCACGGTGCGTTCTTCGTTTTCGCCGATTGTGATTTCCATTTTGTCTTATATGATTACGGGGAAATAATCCTTAGGTCTGGGGATGCGTCCAGGGCGGGGCGCGGCTCCAATTTTTTATTACGGGGTCCGTCAGAGGGGGTCCGCATTATAGGAATCGCAATACAATCAACACCACCGCCGCAATTCCTATAGTGGATTGTGTGAGGGAAAGCATAGAGCCGAATACGGACTTTAGTGGGTCCACGCCGGTGAAACCGAGCACGCCGAGTGCGAGTGCGCCAAGGAAGACAAAGAATTGACAGATTAGAACAACGATTTTCAACATTCTACATGGGAAGGACATAAAGCCGGCACATGGGCTACACACTATAGGGATTGATTCTGTCTGCCCGCGGATGAGACTTCAGGATGTGAAGACATTTTACATATGCCCTGATAATGCGGCGTATCAGGGGCGGCGACAGCATATGGAGGGGCTACTTAAAGAGATGTGTTTTCGCGATGTGACACATAAGAAGACCGCGGGTAGGGGGGCCAATGTGGATTTGATAGATGCTACAGTGGAGATTCTGGAGTTGGTGGCTGATGATACGCCGGTGCTGATTTTGGAGGATGATGTGCAAGCAGAGGCCAATGTCAATGTCAATGACAATTGTGGTTGTCAAGACCCAACTCATAAACATCCGATGTCCCAAACAGACATCTACATCCCACATGCCGCTGATGCGATTTATCTTGGAATTTCACGAGCCGGTGGGAGTTTCTATAATGGTTATGATGATGGTCCATGTGTCGTGGAACCCTATAATGCCGAAATGGTGCGTGTAAAAAATATGTTAAGCACACATGCTATTCTCTATCTTTCTGCCCGCTACAAGGCCGATGTCGTGCGGCGCCTGAAAGGCATTCGTGGCCTCGCGAATTATTATAGTGATGTAGTATTATCGCGCCTTCACCCATATTACAATATTTACGCGTATAAACGGCCTCTGTTTTATCAGTCGGCAGCTCTTGGAGGCAAAGAGGTAGATACACGATTCATGTTAGAATAATCCCTATAGTGTAACACTACAGGGATTATTATTTGGATGCCGTCGTTGGGCTGGGAGCGCAGCGCTTCCACCAGGCGCGGGCGGATGCGGAGGAGGCTTTGGCCTTACGGACCAGGTCCGAGTCGGTCATATAGTGAGTCTTTCCGCATAGGAGAAAGGATGAGACCCGTGCATAGCCCCATTGTTGTGAGGTCGCGCCAGGGCGATGTCCCGTGGAAAATGCTGCAAGTCCGCGGTCATATGACTCCTTAATAAAAGGCAATGGAACGCCAGTGGCCTTCGCGCGGTCCTTTAATGATTTTGCCTGAGGGAAGAGCCGGTTCCATTTCTGAGTATAGTTGGATGACTTCCCCTTGACACCCTTATTTGTCTTAAAGACACGATATGCTGCGGGGTTCTTGTAGCCGAGTTTGATACCACGCTGAATTTCCTTATAGCGTGCCTCCTTCTGTTTCCGTGTAAGGCCGGCATAATATTTGGGTGGCCAATATTTCGTTTTGCGTTGTGTTCGCGAACCCATTTCCTATAGTGGAAAAAGATTAGAAACGCCCGCGTTTTGTTGGTTGTTGATTTATAGGGGTAAGCGCACGTCGCAAATACTGTATGCTATATTGTGGCTGTGCGTGACGAAGATATGCTATAAAATGCGGATTAAGTCCGTTTGAAGAATCGCCACCCACATAGAGCGAACTTTCCAATGAAGATAAAATATCTCTAATGTATGAGTCTAAAATTTCCTCATTATCTAATGAATCTGAATCATAGTCCCAAAACATGAGTTTCTTGGTAAAGCCATATACTTTCTGTAAGAAACTGCCCTCTGGTTCTGTAAATTCCTTGAACCAATCCAACACTTCAGGATAAGGCCACCGCAGTCCCTCGTAATTTTCATATTCGGATTGTGCTGGTGAAGACCAACTGTTAATCATTATATCATTGCGAATGAGAGGACGACAACGACTGTAGTCAATTGTTTTATCTGGATTACGATATGCGGTAATTGTTATATTGAAAAATAGGAAAATAAGTTCTAAAAGTGATATACCAATTGAATAATAATCAATATTCTTCATGAAATTCCCAAATTTTTCTTTTGTAGAAAGTGTTTCATACATAAGATGGACCAATCCTCGTTTATCTTTTGTCCCATATGTTTCCAGAGTCAATTCTTTTGGTAAATAGAAAGGTATCGGCAAGGCCGCATTTGCGACTGTAGGGCGTTTTATTATAGTATCTCTCCATGCCTTATATAAATGATTATTATAGCGATACCAGAAATCACCATTTGTTGTCAAGGCGCCCTTTGTTTTATCCATAAAGAAAGAGCGCTGGCGACCCATTATATCCGTAGTGGGCGGGTAATAATCGTATAATGTAGAATAACGGGAAAATGGTGCTCCATCGCGTCTTATATTTGTATAAATAGGTCTGTCATTATCAAAATACGCATCTACATCGGCATCTATATGGCGCACAAGGCCGAAATCAATAAGGCGAATTTTATATGAACCGTCCTCCCCAACTTTTACCAACATATTGGATGGTTTAATATCATGATGGACATGGCCACTTTCATGTAATCTTTCCACCGCACGAAATACATTACCAAATGCTTCAAAAAACTTATAATAATCTTCTGGTTGATAACCCACATGGTCTGGTTCAATGCCTCCATCTTTCATAATAAGTAAATGAAGAGGACCACGCCGCGCATTTGCGGAAGGACACATTTCATTATAGTTTGTCTGTATGGTTTCATCAAAAGGGCAATTCGCACGGGGATATACAAAGTAATCTTGTGATGCGTTAATTAATGGAAGAACATCAGGACCTTTTTCCTTTTCTAAATTTTTTCTATAAATCAACTTACTCACATTATTATTTTCTGGGGGCTCTCCAGCCGCACAACGGAGGGATGGTTTATATACACAACCAAAAGAACCCTGTCCAATAATAGTTCCTCCACGCAACTTTCGGCGTGTCTGCTTTCGTCGTGCGTGCCGACGTGTAACACGAGTTTTACGAGGCATTCCTATAGTGTAATCTATAGAAAAATACACTATGAAATTATAATAAGCAACCGTCACCGGTCTAAATATCAATTTATCTAAAATGGAAATACACTATAGGAATTATGTCTTGTAGTGTATCTATGTGTGGCCTATCCCAGACAGGCGGTAGCGGTTCATCTGTTTCTAATATTTACAAACCAACATCTAAAAATTTAGACCAGTTGCGGCGTTTCAAACGTGGAGAATCTATTGGTTTTACGGCGCGGTCCAGCCTACGGGCAAAAGCGTTGTTGCCGCGCATATCCCGCAAACATAAAGGAGTCTATGTCTTTGGGTCAAAATATAGCGGCACGGGCAAAGAAGTAGTGGCCGGCACTAAAAGTCCGCATACATATCGCCTGAGTCAGCGTCGGTCTCGGACTCAGAAGAAGAAAAGGAACTAGACATCCATAGTTCTTTGAGAGCATCTCTTTCTTTTTTTCGTTGAAGAAGAATTGAGGCCTGCCCATATACTGAGCGAATCATACGGTCATAACCTGAATCATCCTTATAGAGAATTTCTGTAATCTGATATTGTCTATAAAGACCCTTCCATTCTTGTATATAAGGCTCGTCAAGTGCGTGATACACTGCCCAATGGAATAGTTCATCATATACGAGCCTATGTTCCAGTCGTATCATCTTATAAACGATTGTTTCTAAAAATGCCGCAAACTCACGACGAAAGTCCTCACTTCTTTCATCCCTATAGTTCCGCTCAAAATGGCGCAGACGGATTTTTCTCCAATAGACGGCCTGAAAGGCGCCAATCTTGAAACCGAGTTCAGCATACCCTTCCACCAGACTATTTGTCTTTACTGCCGCACGGAGTTGGCGCACCACGGATAGTATTTGTGCGTATGTAAATTCCTTATTTGTCAGTGGATTGCGTGGTGCCTGTGATTCAGGAAATTCATAACTGACATGTGTCAGCTCCGCACTCACCTGGTCGCGCAGGGATGTCGCCTCATAAGTCCATACCCCACGCGCGGACCAGTCATAGAGCACTATAGGAATTCGCGGTGGGCTGAGTGTCGCTGGGTCGTCATAATTTAAAGGGCGGCGTGACAGCCGGCGGAGTCGCCAACAGTGAAAAAAGGGGCGAAGCCGCGCACGCAGTCGCCCTTCCTTCGCATCGGCATCGACCAGGGCGGTGCTCAGCTTTTGAAAATACGTCGGCTTCGCAGGATGGAAGAGGTCGGCAAGGGGGGATTTAGAAATTTCCACCCGATGTTTAAGAGAATAATCCCTATAGTGTTGAATGAGGCGTCGCCGTTGGACTGAATTATAGGGATGTATATTGAGTAATGGATAAATAATGGATAATGTATTATGTGGTAGAAAGATTGTATTATTACGAAAGGAAAAACGATTTGCGGAATGGCGACATAGAACATTAACTTTCTTATGTTTCGGTGCTTTCTTTTTTGGACGACGCTTCTTTCTATGGTTTTTCATTTTTATAAATCCGCTATGAACACCATGTGAAAAAACATAGGGTTCTTCTAAGGTTATGGAAGAGAACTTTCTTTGAAGAAATGTCTCCACACTCTTTTGGGAAAAAAGGAGGGAGGTCATTTGTGGCGGATTTGCCGTCTTACTTTTTAGTAACATAGGATTCTCTTAGACCGGTCAAAATATGTTATTACGAATCTGAAATGAATTCAAAGAGAATCAGAGAATCATCCTTATAGATTCCTACATGTTGGAGTTGTGGGTTAAATACATAGGATGTCTCTGCGTCTAACCATAGGGTATGATGTTCCGCATTGGCGGTGGTAATACGGATTAGTTCCTTTTGAGGACTTAGTAAAGGCAACTGATGGTCGGCAATGTGCTTATGCGCGTCACAACGGGATGTTCCAAGAACGCATGTTGTTCGGCATAATTCTACGACCCCATCTGTTGTTCGTAGAACTGGAACTGGACATTGGCGCTTTAAGTCATCTACATTAACGACAGCAAGGGGGGTTTTCCCCACGCCATCAATTACATGTTTTCGTAGTTCCTTTTCTGGAACACCGAGGACGGGCGCCAGGTCTTTACATAAGGCGCGTGCCTCACGCTTGAACTCCGCATAGAGAGTGTCAATAAGAATGGACGGAATATAGAGTGGTTCCATGGTGGCGGTGGGCGGGGCCGATTTACATGCCGGCGCGTAAAGCGCGGCAGTTCTCAATTTTTTTAGCATTATAGGAATTGATTCTATAGGAATGGCAACTCCTATAATAAATGGTGTTCTGGGAAATAATATCTTAGGGAAAGATTATTGGGGACCCCGAGTTTGGCGGCTTCTACATACACTATCATGTTATCCAGGTGTCGGCACAACAAAAGCGGTTGTTCTTGCCCGTGATGAACGGTCAGCGTGGCTCCATATGTTAAAGGCACTCGGTCAAATTATGCCATGTGACCGATGTAAGCAGCACTATAGGGAATGGTTTCATGTGACCGGCATTCTGAAAGAGACTATGTATGTCAGTGACTTACGGACCTATATTCGTGGTGCGTTATTTGACCTTCATTGTTCGGCAAATATGGACCAGGGGAAAGAGCCGGCACCAATTCTGTATGCCGACCTGGATACCGCATATCCACCCCAGCCACTCTCACCTATAGTGGAAGAATTGGAGGGTTGCTGGCGCGCGGCATTGGAGCGGCGGTTAATTACACTTGATAGTGTGCGTCTATGGCGTCGGTCAGTTGCGACACTTTTGGGAATGTATGGATTAGTATAGGATATATGTTAGGCGAAAGCAACACATAGCTTATTTCCTCCTTTGGAAACGGCCACATTATTTTCTACACCAAAGACATCCGCAATAGATGACTTGCCGCAACTATAGAGAAGATAATACCAGGCCCATCCAAGAATAATTGCCGCAACACCAAGTATAAATAAGCCCGTTATACTTTCCGCCGTCTTCTCAAAGTTCTTCAAACGGAAAAAGATGTAGGCGAGCGCACTGAGTCCCACTATAAGAATGCTTATAGATGCGCGCCCACGAACAACGGAGTTTTCATTTGTTTTAATTAAATAAGAGGCGTTCGTAATTAAGTAACTGAAGAAGAAAATCATCATAGAATATCCATATGATGCGCTTTGGATAGATTCAGGTAAGGAGGCTGTGATGGTGCTCATTTCGGCTGGGAAGATAGATTCGGGTGTTTTGAGTCCTTTGAAGAGTTCTATATATGGAATTGCGCTAAGAAGAATGACGGAAAGTGGAACAAGAGCCCACATACCAATGAAGAGGTAGAGGAAACTGTAATTCGCACTCGCAGTTCCTATGGTTAAAAGCGATGAACCTAAAAAGAGGGGGGTATGTTGAAGACCACTATAGACGCCGTCTTTAGTTGATTTTACAAATTGATTGAATACCATATGGTATGCTCTACTGTATGGTATTTTATTGTCAGGCCTTTGTATCAGGCCTTTGAAATAGGCCGCATCAAGCCTTTGAAATAGGCCGCATCAAGCCTTTGAAATAGGCCGTATCAGGCAGTCACCGCCTTTGAAATATGCCTTATTATGCATCAGGAGGAGCAGCACAAGAAGCCACATTATCCGCCAGGATAACATCCTTTTCCAAGACGGGCATGTTTAGTAAGTTAATACCTGCTTTTCCGAAGAATGCCTCAAATGCCCAACTTACAAGAGGGCCAAATAGAGCCGCCGCACCAAGAGTAATAAACAGCACTCCTATAGTGTCACAACCGGTATTCTTACGCCATACAATATAGGCAAGACTGAGAACGGTGGTAAGAATAAATGATACGGGCAAGACGGAAGCATAGGCAGGAGTCTTCGTCTTCAACACATCCAATGTATCTTTGAACTTATGGACACACGCCAACATGTAGAAGAGTGACGCCAGAAAAATGAATGTCGTTGATGACGGGACAGCCGATGTTCGTAGCGCCGAGTTCAGACCCTCCAGTTTCCCAATCGTTTCAAAAGGGAAATCACATGCACCATTCCACCCTTCACCGGCATACATTTCTGGACTCAGGACCTGTAAGAAGAATTTTCCAAGGACACCATCAAGCAGTTTAAAGACGAGAACGGCGAGTCCAAGAATGAAGAAGGCCATGTTTTGTGTAAAGACGGCAAGAAGGACGGCGCCAAAAAGGAGCCCCTCGGGTGCACTACGAAAAAAATTGTTTATGAGCATTTTCATAGCATTAACAGTATCATCTTTTACCTTTGGATAAGATTCTCCTTTTGGACCTAAACTCGGAGCAACATTATTTGTAGACATAGCGGCCGACGGAACCTCTAATTAGAATCATAAAAATATGGGTATTCCTTCTTATTACAAAAAACTCGTCACTATAGTGAAAGGTCTAACGGGCAAGAGTGTTGTCGACTCCGTAAATTTCTTATGGTTTGATTATAACTGTCTTGTATATCATGTGCTGCGCAGTATGCGACCATATGTGCCTGAGGAAAAGGCTTCCTGGGAGGCTGAACTCATTGCGGAGACTGTGAAATATACACGGCATGTTATCCAAAGTTCTGGTCTAATCGCAGGCTCTCCAGATACCGTATTCCTTGGTATTGACGGCACTGTCCCAGCGGCAAAGGTAAATCAGCAGCGCCGTCGTCGTTGGAATAGTCTTCAGACACTGGAGGAGGAGCGGCGCCTGGGGAAACAAGACGGGTCGCCGGTCTGGGACCGCAATGCGCTTACCCCTGGCACGCACTTTATGGATACCCTTTCCGCAGCCTTGACAGCCGCCGCTCCTGGTCGCTGGACTCTTAGTTCCGTTCATGAGCCAGGCGAGGGGGAACACAAGATTATGGAACGGTTACGAGCACAAAAGGAGAAGGAGCCACGCACACATGTAATCTATGGCCTGGATGCGGACCTTATATTACTTGCCCTTTATCATCTTCGCTATCTTCACCCACAATCCACGCTATATCTAATGCGCGAAGATGAGAAATCAGATGGATATTCATATCTCAACATTAATAAGCTCTCCACCACTCTTAGTGAAATGCTGAAGCGGGCCGGCGAGTCCGCAGAGGCAGCATTGACTGACTACATCTTTGCTATGACACTTCTTGGGAATGATTTCCTGCCGCATGGCCTGGCGCTTGCACTAAAGGGTGATGGCTATGAGCATCTGACCCGCATGCTGCGTGACCCTGCGCGACCCATGCTAATTACTGTCGCAACCGACAAATCCCTACAGTGGAATCCCGCGGGTCTCGCCTTTATGTTTCGCTATTATGCTGCCTTGGAGGAGGGTCTCATTACAGACCAGATTCAACATAAGCGTGAGGGTGTGCGACGGAAAGTCGTTCATGGGGATGATGAGAACGCGCCATGGGCACGCGCCTATAGTCACTGGATGAAGACGCCGGCGCGGCGTATGGACGAATATGCGCTGGTAGAAGGTGTATATGAGGATTGTGTAGAACTAAAGGGCGGTTGGCGGCGCATTTACTATAAGGCCTGGTTTGGCACGACCCACCGCTCAGGCCCATGTGAGGCCTATATTCAAGGACTCCATTGGGTCCTTCGCTATTACACGGGACAGTCGGTCAATCCGTTTTGGTATTATCCGTGGAACCTGCCGCCGCTTTACTCGGATTTATCCTATAATTTGGAGCAAATGGAGAAGAAGGGGGGAAGCACTAAAGGGAATGATTTATTGACAACTGTGAAAACTATTCCAGAAGGCATGACTCCGCTTACACCTGTAGAGCAATGTGCTTTAGTAATGCCGGCGGCCAGCCTGGGGCTATGTAAGGATAAGCGCTACCATGTGTTACCGAAGCTCGTCCCCCACTTTTATCCGTCGGCATGTCGGCTCTTCTATGTTGGAAAACATCAGATGTGGGAATGTGAGCCTCTGTTGCCGATGCTGACGGCGGCGCGACTACGGGCGTTGATTAAGGTATAACGCGGGTAAGCAACGCGGGTAAGCAACGCGGGTAAGCAACGCGGGTAAGCAAAGCGGCCAAGCAACGCGGCCAAGCAACGCGGCCAAGCAACGCGGGTAAGCAACGCGGCCAGACCCATGGAATTGAACTATAGGGAATGTATTAGATTTAGTCTGCGTGTGATGGGTGCCGCGGCCAGTATGATTGACCCAAATCACATTGGGATTTATAAAAAAATATTACTCATACGAGACCCATTTAAGCGCGTTGAAACTCTCCAGATGCTGTTGTCCGGTCCAGAATATGTGGGGAGCGCGAAGCGTGGAGGCGTCTATCCGCATTTGCTACAGTATATTGCAGCGGTAAATAGTGGACGGAATCCTGGGCTGTTGCCTGGGGAGTCAGCGTCAGCGCAGACGCAGGCCCATATTCAAGGGCAGACAACCGCATATATTCAAGCACAGCAACAACAACGACTTTTAGTCCAGCATCAGCAAGGGCCTGCCCAGCATCAACAAATCGTTTCCTATGGTTCAAACGCCATTACGCAGCAACAGGCCAATCCCTATGGAAAACTCTATAAGCCTCGCAGCACGGAGAAGGCGCTTAATTTTTTCCAGTCATGTCTCCAGATTCTCGGCATTGAAGAGAGTGCTTCTTTGAGCGAGGACCTCTTGAAGCGCTCTTATAAAAAGGCAGCAGTTCGTGCTCATCCAGACAAGGGTGGGTCTGAAGAGGAATTTGAGGCGATTACACGAGCGTATGCCTACTTGACGGATATTGTGAAGCGGGTCGCAGGGTCAGGCGCAGCCGCCTCCTCCGCTGCGTCGCGGCCCGTCCCCAGCATGGACACTGTGCGAGCGCAGCGTGCCGAGCAGGCACATACATATGATGCTCCTCCTACGGCACTCAATCCGAACAATCTCAATATGTCGGTATTCAACAAGGTCTTTGAAGAAAACCGTATGCCCGAGCCGGATGAAGACGGCTATGGTGATTGGCTCAAGACGGAGCAGGCCGCTTCAGGTGCGAAGAAATTCAGTGGTAAATTCAATCGTGATGTCTTCAATCAGGCCTTTGAAGAAGAGGCCCGTTCCAAGAGCGAGGCACTAATGGTCTATCATGACCCACAAGAAATTGTTCCGGTGGCTGGTGTGGAGCTTGGCCGAGACCGTCCCTCCGATTATACGGCTCCATTCAATGCCGATGGCTTGCACTATACGGATTTGAAGAATGCCTATACACGGGAAAATACTATTAGTTCAAAGGTGGCAAATGTTCAGGTTAGTGAGCGGACATATGACCGTATGGTCTCAGAGCGGAAGTCGGCACCGGCGGCCTACAATGAGGCAGAGCGGGCGTATGTAGAACAACAACAGCGACAGCGCGAAGCTCAGGAACAACAGCGGCGTATCCGAGCGGCGGAGGAAGCGGCAGCGGCACAGCGTTATGCGGAGGGCCTCAAACGACGGTTGCTGGTAAATGGGAGTTCAGTCGCAGGCCATCAGGCGATTGCTGATAGATGAGGGGGTTGCCCTATTAGAACACACAAAAGCAAACAAAATGTATATACACTATAGAGTTTATATACATTTGATAAATGGACTGGGGACAAATCACTGTTATAGTCGTCATCATTCTCACACTTATAGTGCTCTATATGAGATATGCGGACCATGTGTCCTATTTGGACCTTCAGAAGGTATATGATAAACGGCCAATCATTTGGGTCTATATTGACGATTCTGATGTGAATACTCGTTTCTGGTCCGACTTTGGTGCACGCTCATCGCGGGCTCTAAATGTTCCTTTCCTCAATCTCTGTTATCGGACTATACAGAAGGCGGCGGGTGACAATTACCGTGTGGAGTTGATTAGTGGTGTCTCAGATGCTGTCCAGAAACTTGGCGGTGGTAGCTCAGTTTCACAGAGCAATCGTCCCATTCCAGAGCGTCTGCTTGGCTACGGTCAGAAGAAGATGCTAACTCCCTTGGACGAGGCCTATATTCGCACTGCCCTCCTAGAACGCTATGGAGGTTTATGGGTTCCACTTTCCACGATTTTCCTGCGACCTCTCCCAATCCTTCCAACTGACCGCGCAGTATTCTTCGGCACCAATCAGTCTGACCTCTATAGTGGTTCTGCGGGGACTGCCGTGCCTGGACATGCCGTTTTCTGGTCGCCGACCCCTGGACATGCCGTCTATACGGAGTGGGCCGACATGCTTCAGCACCGAATGGAAGAAGGGAATGGCGGCTCATGGATTAGAGGCGACGATGCGTTAGACATGGATTCTTTGCTTGCGAAGTATAAGGACACCGCAATTAGCATTCTCCCAGGCGCAGCCCTTGACCGCAAGCCGAATGGAAAAACTATAGGGATTGAGGACTGGTTAGCCCATGGAACGGGCGGGGAACTACCATTCGCCATCAACAAGGATAGCATCTTCATGCCCGTGGATTATACGGAACTCGTCCGTCGGCGGGCATATGGCTGGTTCCTGAAGATGAGTGAATCCCAGATTTCTGAAAGTGACCTAGTGATGAAGTATCTCCTTGAATTATTTTAGAGGAGAGAGAGATGGGTTTAATTATAAGAATTGTTTCTTAAATAATTCTTATAGTCTATATGAGAGTAGTAATTCATATATGAAATCTATCCCTATAGTGTTATACATTTTGCCTATATGAATGAAACAATTACTGGTTCATCTAATTGTCCTTCTTCTTCTTTTGTAATTATATAATTGACAATTTTGTGCCCACTCCGTGTCGTTTCACGACCTTTCAGAGAATAACCATGAATCTTCAAACATTGACGTAAAATAGTAATAATACGTTTCTCATTCAAGTCCGCAAATAAATCAGTTGATTTACAAGGGAAATAATAGGGCTCAAGCACACCTATAATATCAACTACGGAATCTAATTCAAGTTGGTCGCGAGTAAATATTTGTTTTACATGAATGCCTAATTTTTCAATCACTTCAAAAACAATCTCTTTTGGGGGTAATGAACGAAAAAGGGGATGTCGTGGTGGCATTTTTTTTGTAAAACGCAAAGTCCGCTCCTGCCTATTTTAGTAAAGAGATTACATCTATATAATTCTTTACCCGCGCTAAAGTAGTCCATTATCCTGGGCGCAACACAGGAGGTCCAAAAAACTACACCGACTTTGTGAGTAAAAAGACCAACCGGAAACAAGGAAACTATAGAGACGTTCTTGTTGAAGACTATTAAGGACAAAATAGAGGTCCGTAGTATAATTAATTGCGTGTAATATATCTTCAAAACTCATACCATTTTGCCATAAGTTGCCAATATTGCGATATACTTCTTCGTGGTTGGATTCAATAAGGGCTCGCACTAAAGGTATAATCTTTTCATAGTCATGAGTTGAGCATACTTTACGGACATCGCTGAGTGATGGATTTTCTGGCGCAATCCATTGGAGGATTTGGACCATCCGTTTGAATTCCGCAACGGAGGAGAAGGAGGATGCAATGAGCCATTGAAGGACGCGTTCGTCCTTAATTTCGTAATTAAAGGTGGAAATAATCTGCGGCGCATACATCATAATGGCGACGGGCTGAACATAGACTGGCTGACATCGTGACTGAAGGGCATAAATGAGTGATTCACTGGAACGTGAGGCGAAAATGAAGCAGGTCAAGTGGGCGTATTGTTCCATGGGACGACGCAAGGCCTGTTGAGAGACTTCTGGGAGTGAATCCACATCATCAAAAAATACCCAGCGGCGGAGGCTCGGATTGCGAAGGGAGGATTTAATGAAGTCAGCCAGTTTTGCGCGCACAGTATGAATCCCGCGGTCCTGGTCCGCGGTTAAATGTAGGAAGTAATCCTTATCGTTTATATCCAGGTCATGTATTTTGGCGTATGACTTAAGAAAGTCCATGGCAAGTGATGTTTTTCCAATCCCATGTGGTCCGAGAATGAAAAGGTGGGTCGGATTTTTCAAAGCTTTATTACAAATATCAACGGCCTCTTCTTGGCCGAGAAGGGATGTTTCCATGTCTAAGCACTATAGGGAAAATGGGCTTAAGTTGCTTTTACGAGAGTCTAAGTAAGATGTCCTCGGCGAAAAATCTCTATAGTGTTCTTGGTGTGGGAAAAGATGTTGGCGAGGGTGAGCTGAAGAAGGCCTATCATCGGCTCGCTTTACAGCATCACCCTGATAAGGGGGGTGACCCAGAAAAGTTCAAGGCGATTCAGGAGGCTCATGCCGTGTTGTCGGACCCTGATAAGCGGCGCATGTATGATATGACGGGCCAGGTGCCAGGGGCAGTGGATGCGGAGCAGGGGGGTGGGGGCATGCCGTTCCCCTTTCCCTTTGGGTCAGCGTTTAGTGGTGGAGGTTTTGGCGGTCAAGCGGATATTAATGACCTATTTGGAATGTTTGGCCGTGGGGGACCTGGGCGTCAAAGCGCGGCGTCTCGTGGCCATAATCACTCTGGCCGTAACCCAGGCAAGGCACCGGCCAAAGTAAGTCCAGTGCCTCTCACTCTGCGCGACTTTTATTACGGACGGACATTGGAAATCTCCTTTGAGCGTAATCGTTTTTGTGGGGGGTGTGCCGGCCGTGGTTCCAAGGAATATGCATCATGTGGGTCTTGTAAAGGCACGGGACATGTAACAAAAGTGATTCAAATGGGTCCAATGATTATGCAGCAAGACGGGCCATGTCCAGTATGTCGTGGCGTGGGAAAGACGAAGGGGGCGCCATGTGATGATTGCCATGGCACAGCATTTAAGAAAGATTTCAAGCAAATCCGTCTGGAAGTGAAGCCTGGGACACCAGTAGGAACGAAAATTACCTATAGTGGAGAAAGTAGTCATGATGAGGCATTTGAAGAGGCGGGGGATGTGATTCTGGAGCTGGTGGAAGCGGAGGAGGATTCCCTGTGGGTGCGCAAGGGAGAAGAGTTACATACCACAATTAGTATTACGATGGCGCAGGCCTTATGTAGCACTATAGAGGTGATTGGCGGGCATCCTGGTTTTGATGGGGGTCTGGCGGTGCGAGTGCCGGCGGGTGTTCAGAATGGCTCGGTGGTGCGTGTGCGTGGGGCGGGGATGTGTAAAGCCAGTCAGGCGGGTCAGGCCAGTCAGGTCCAAGCACAGGAACATGGGGATGCTTTTATTCTTGTAAATGTGCGGACAACGGCGGAGGAACGGACCCAATTGACGGCACATGGGGTAATGTTGCGGTCTATCTTTGGCTTAGCTGAGCAAGCGGTGGAAGGCGTAAAGGAAGGTGTGGAAGAAGGAGTAGGAGCCTAAAGTAGAAAAAATGGCGTTATATAATATAATTTTACAAAATGAAGATAAAATTATATTTATTAAAAATATAAAATTGTGCCCTAATATATTAAAGTATAGTCCAAGTAAATATTATTGGGGGAAAAAGGGGGTTTATTTTATATATGATATTATGTATCCTGGTTTAAAGCCACTGGTTGATTGGATTAATACCATTCCAGAAAAATGGAAAGTAACTTATATAAATAATTCAATTATGAATGTTTTGAAAACAAGGGAAGCACTATAGGGATTTGCTTTACAAATCAGCCGCTAGTGCGAAGCACTATAGGGATTTGCTTTACAAATCAGCCGCTAGTGCGAAGCACTATAGGAAATGTTAGAATACTATTTCTATAGTGTATGTTTATGGAATAATTATGGTGGTTCTTAGACCATCTTGCCGGCGGCAGCATCATCCCAACTTGGGTGGAGGCCGGCCTTACCAATAAGAGAAGATGGGAGAATACCACCACTCATACTTTCAGAGTAGTCCATTTCACCGCCGCGCTGTGCCTTACGAGCCTTGCGACCAGCTTTGCGGTCAGCTTTGCGCCCCTTACGACCGGCCTTGCGACTTTTACGCTGACTCTTGCGACTCTTCTTGGACTTGCGGGACTTCTTAGTCTTGCGAGCCTTCTTGGTCTTACGACTCTTTTTTGACTTACGAGCCTTCTTGGTCTTACGACCACCGACCTGGTTGGGGTCTCGGAGACCAGCGACTTCGGCCAGGGCACCATCAATGCGGCCAGTGCCAGCCGCACTTTCCATGCCGGCACTGAGGAGACGGACACCTTCTACGGAACCCGGGTAAGGGGCACTGCCGCCCTGCTGCATGGGGGCAGTAGGCTTCATACCATAGAATTCACTCCCATAGACACCATAGGCATCCTTACTCATACCGCCCTTCATGGCCATACCCATAGGGGAATTAGCGAAGTAACTGGCGCCCTGGGGAATGGAGAAATTCCCAGTGGTAGTGGGTGCAGATACACTGTCGGCACCACCGCGCATTGAGCGCTTACGGTGAGTTGAGCGCTTTGCTGACCGCTTCATGGAGCGCTTCCCAGCGCGCTTCGCTGACCGCTTCATTGAACGACGAGTTGACTTCTTTGCCATCTTTGTTTTCCTATTATGTGCCTCCCGAAAATTTTAACCGCACCTTAGTTAGAAAAACAAAAATGGAACCTGCCTGGATGAAAGACATTAAGAGTGAAACCGTATGTGACTATTTCTATGTCATTTTTGTCGCCGTTGTTGTGATTGCTATTCTTCAGCTTATTACCATGATTAGTGGTGCCTTTATCATGAAGGGCACTATGGGAATGCGCGTTGTTCTCTTCCTGATGGGTCTCCTTCCTCTTGCCTTTATGATTGCAAATAGTCTGTTCCTCTACATTCTCTGTGACCGTAGTCTCATAGAAGACAAGGCCGCAAAGAAGACTGCGATGGTGAGTGCTTAAGCTGTTGCGAATCAGGGAACCTAAGCGGCGACATTTTGAACATACACTATAGGAATTGATTCTAGGAGAATGATTATTGCGTCTGATTTTTTTCGTGACTTTCTGATTCATTTTGTCTTTTTGTATATTATTTTGTATGCGATTTTTTATTTGAAGAAGTCCAGTTTTATAGTTATTGCGTTTATAAGCGCTCTTGTTATTACATATATTAATCATAGTTATTATCCCACTTTTCGTCTTGTTGAGTTAGTGGAAATATTTGGATAATGATAGAAATAATCCCTATAGTGCTACACTATAGGGATTAGTTTAGGATATGTTATAAATGGAGGGGGTTATGGGGGACGGTTGAACTATGTTCAACCCTGGCTCGCTAAAGCGAGCGACGCGCCGTCCCCCACCTATAGTGCTACACTATAGGGATTAGTTTAGGATATATTGCTACGGTTATCGGTGCCAAATTATTTATGAAAAATAATTAAAATAGACGCTGGATTGTTAGAAGTCATCATTTGCTTCAGCAAGCATCTTAGTAGCCTGAATGTATTTCTTTTCAATGGTGCCAGAGACAATGTAAATGGAGTTTTCCGTCAAGACAAGGAAATCAAAATTCTTCTCATCGCCCCCCTTTACAATACGCTTAATGAGACTGGTGAATTCATCGCGACTCTTTACCAGAATCTTATCATTGGTTTCCTTGTCAATCCCAATAAATGCCTTCTTCATTACTGAGTCGGCATAATAGTCTAAGAGGATTGGTTTATCATTTTCCTGAGCAAGTTTGGCGGCAGTAAGAAGAGCGGCAGCATTTGGGAGAGGAAGGGGAGTTCCACCACTAACAGCGTTTGCAATAGCCTGAGCAGACATTCTACGGGGAAAGACAGATTTTTCGGACCCGCGTTTTACGCGCTTTCTTCGGCGCAGTCTTTTCAGGTGCCGGCTCAGATGCGGCCTCTTGTATGGCCGGTGGAGGTGTCTGCTTACGTAAGACTTCATCCGCATGTGTAGCAAAGACACGGTTCAGGAAATCATATGCCGCAGTAATCTGGTGGAAGTAGCGCGCGCCGGTAATAATAATCTTACCAGTTTGGAAAATGCTCATTGTAATGCGTTTGCACTGATATTCCCCCACACCAGACCCCTGACCTTTACACTTGAGGGGATTAGGGCAAGTACATTGGCCTTCCTTTTCTGGGTCAGTGTTGTTTTCATTATAGTAATATTTCGTATTAACACCCTGATAAATCGTCCCTTCAAAAGTGCTAAAGAGACCATATACACGGGAAAGAATCTGATGAATAGACTCACGCTTTACATTATAGCCAACATCATAATCACTGTTAATCAGCTGCGTGCTGAACTTCTGAAGCGACGGCTGTTCCTTGAAGATTTCCACGCCCTCTGCTTTCTGGAATGCCCACAACTGTTCCAGGAGCCAGTGACCCACGGTTTCCGCGAAACCCTCCTCTGGAACACCGGTCATTTGCATGCCGCCATTTGCGAAGAGTTTCACATTCACCTCCTTGAAGACCATGGACTCCGCCGTGATTCCCTTATGTTTCTCTGCATCCACGGCAATGCGCTTTCGCACAACCAGCGTCGACTGATTAAAGAATGTCTTTTCACTTACACGGCGCTTACTGAAGGCATCCTTGAGGGCTTGACCGAAAATCTGCGACTCATGCTCCATTTTGAGAATCCCCTCTCCAGGCCACCATAGAGGAATATAGACGCGAGCCATCGCATCAAACAGGGCTCGCAAATTCATCGGCGTGCCGGCGTGGGCCGTAATGACCCGCGTGCTGACACGGAGAGGCGAGGGTTGAAAGTCGGCATTGATAGAACTCATTTTAAGCAACATAATTGTTTTTCAATTAGTTATATAAAGCATGCTTTAAGTCCGCTCAATTTTTCAACAGGGGGGGTCTATATACCCAAGTATTCCTATAGTGTATATATTAGGGGTGCCTAGCCTGAAAGGCAAGGCAGTAGGAATTATTCAACATTTGCGCCAGTGATTCGCCCCATAATGAGTTGGCAAACTTGGTTAATGTGTTCTTTAAAAAGCGCCGGCGGCATAGTGCGAAGGAGGCCAGGCTGGGAAAGGCTCGTAATGCGGCGCACGAGCGGCAGGTCCAGCACGCCGAAGACGGCGGCGAGCCAATAGAGGTCTTCCAGTGTATAGCGACTGGCGTCCTTCAGGGGGGCGTCAGGATTGTGGAAGAGATTCCACGCATCGCGTGCCAGCCGCTGACTCATATTGGGTGCGTGGAGGAAAATACGCAAGTCACCGCGCAGTCGCACAGCATCCAGTGGAGTGGGTGTGTCATTTTCAGGCGCGTAGAGTTTAATGCGCTCACTGAGTTGTTCGCTCGGCAACGGATTAAAACGAATCCGCATGAAACGGTGATGGAGCGCCTTTTCAATACCGCTGAGAGTATTTACAAGGAACATAATACAACATGATTCAGCTGGTGCTTCCTCAAGGACCGAACGGAGGGCCAGCTGCGCACTCGCTGTGAGTGTTTCCGCCTCGTCAAACACAAGAAAGCGTGGATAGCCCTTGTATTCAGGCTGAAGGATTTTACTGCGCAAGAAAGGGAAAATGCGTTCGCGAATACTTTCCAGGCCGCGTTCATCTGACGCATTTAAGAAGAGGGCTGCTCCAGGGGGGACTTTGTCGCCAGGAAACCACGACTCTACAAAGAGACGTGCCGTGCTCGTCTTCCCTGAGCCTGGAGGTCCATAGAAGAGGAGATGTGGAAGACGACTTTTATCGAACCGCACCGCCTGGAGCAGGGTTCGCACCAGCGGATTGGGAATTTGTTGTAATTTTTCAGCAGACATACCTATGTTTTCACTATAGGGATTGTTTAGATGGCCGCACCGTCGTTAATGTCCTCTAATTTGAGTCTTTAGACTGCCCCTGCCGGCTGAAGTAACATAAAGAACATCCCTATAATTCTTCTATAGAATAGGTTTCTCCCACCAATACTCTAATTAGACAAATGCCTCCAAAGAAGAAAATTACTGTGCCTGCCCCAGAAGCTGTAGAGGAAGTAGCGGAACTAAAGGAAAAGAAGACTCGTGCGAAACGGGCGCCAAAGACGGTCTCAGAAAAGCATGCGGTTGCGGTGGTTTCCAGTGCGGGCATTCAGGGTTCTTTAGCTGCACCTGAACAAGCTCGAAAGCCACTTATTGTTCATCTTCCTATTCAGAGTGCGTCGGTCCAATTCTATGAAAACGCCATTCGCTATGACCCAGCGCCTCCCAAGGATACTGAGGCGTTTAATCCCCACGAAACCGACCCTTTTACGGAGGAAGGAGAGGCCTTTGATAATAATGACCTTGTAAAACAGATTGTCAATTCCTATAGTGCACCCAAAGAGGAAAAACTAAAGGAAGAAAAAGTGACTGTGTCTATTCAAATGAAGAAGGAGGCCGTTGCGGTAGCGAGTAGTCCCACTCAAGAATATGGACCAACGAAACTACTTATTGAGTATGCGAATACGAAGACGACATATGAACTTCCCCAAAGCACGGAAAGCGCCTGTTTCTGGTGCTGCGAACAGTTCACCAATCGCCCGTGTATTATTCCTATAAGTATTTTAGAGGGAATCTGGCAAGTCTATGGAAACTACTGTACGCCTAATTGTGCGCTCGCGGCCCTCCTGGCCGAACCAATGGACACGCATGTGCGTTGGGAACGGATTGCTCTTCTACACAATCTCTATAGTGAAAGCTATAAGGGTGGGCGTATTTACCCAGCACCTGACCGTACCGTTCTTCAACGGTTTGGGGGGCCTGTGAGTGCGGCAGATTTCCGCGCCATTTGTGAGCGTGGCCGACTGCGGATTGATATTCACATGCCCCCTCTTGTATCTATTCTTGCGTCCATGGATACGAAGCCGATTGATTTTTATGAATCGACACTCTTACATAATACATCGGTTCAGAACATACCGACTAACCAGGCGGCAGACGGTGGGCTGAAACTGAAGCGGTCAAAGCCATTAAAGGAGAAGGAACATACACTTGATAACATTCTTGGGTTCCGCGTTGGAGCAAAGACAAATTAGATATGATAAATCTGATACAATGTCTATAATGTAATTCATGAGGGGTTACACTATAGAAGGATACTATTCCTCTAAGGCAGCAGGGATTCTTTTATTATTTTATGATGGGTGCCTAAAAAATTGAGCGGTCTAAACCGTATTCATGTATGTAAAAGTAGAGCATGAATAAGATGGCGAGTCTGATTGATTTCTCTTTCCGTGACCTCCGTGATAAGTTCCTTGCGGACCTTTCTAAGGCAGAATGTGAAGTGCGCGAACATCTGGTGAATGCATCGGCGGTGATTCAGGTGCGTGCTGCTGTGCCTGTCTCAGCAAGTGTCGTCCAGGGCTCAACCAATGCTATTGTGGTGTCTGCCTCTACTACAGATGAAATTGCGGCCCTTGAAAAGAAGTTACAGGACCAAGAAAATGCACATACTGCTACTGTTATGACTCTTGAAAAGGATATGAAAAAACTCCGTAAGGAAAATGTGGAACTCCAGGGAAAACTTGCGGATACAGGGGCGGTAGATAAACTGGAAGCAGACCTTGAAGCAGCGCATCGGCAGATTCGCACTCTTACACAGGAAAATATTGTTCTTCGTAATTCCCAGGTGTTGAATGATAAGTATGCTGACCAGGATAAGAAGCTGTATGCCGAACTTGAAGCCAAGTATAAGGCTCTGGAGGAGAAGTATGCTAAGCTGGAAATTTCTTATAGTGAAAAGCAGAAGGAAGTCGCTCCTACTCCTGCTCCTTCAAAGGTTGAAGAACCAAAGAAGGAAGTGAAGAAGGTAGAAAACCCTCAGCCTCAGCCTGAACCAGAAGAAGAGGAAGTAGAAGAAGAAGCTGAAGAGGAGGCAGAAGAAGAGGGAGAAGAACCGGTTGAATTTGAATACAAGGGCAAGACCTACTATCTTTCCAGTGACAATGATGTATATCAGATGGAAAACGATGAATTCGTTCAGGTGGGGACTTGGAACGGCAAGAAAATTCTATTTCAGTAGAAATAGAATTTACACGCCCTAGGCGCGAGGGAACCTCGCGCGAACGGCAAAAAGATTATCTTTGGATAATCTTGTGCCCTTACGCCAAAACGGAGTTTTGGCTGAACGGCAAGAAAATCATCTTTCAGCAATAAGTTCCATAAAAAAGCACTATAGGAAATAATATTAAAGTATTTCCTATAGTTTTTCCTTAATGTTTTTGGCGCAGCACCGAAGGTGCTATTGGCATGTAGTGCCTAACACCTTTTTTTGAAAAAGGTGACTATAGGGATTAATTAATGATTACTTCCTATAGTTTTTCCTTGATTGAATATAAAGTCTATAAATTATACTATAAGTAATGAACATTTACAGTATAATATCACTATTACTTCTTATTGCGATAGATAAAATACATAAAGCCCAGGCCTCTATTAAAATCAAAATGTCCTCTATTCAAGAACAAGTAGCTGCTTTTTTTTTCAGTATTATTTCCCTTGAAACTCTCATGAGAATTTATAATACATTCCATGAAAATTACACGGCATTAAAGAATAAACTAGAACAATCAACCACCGCTCTTGCGCCTATTTGGTGGACCAATGCCGAGCCTCATTATTATACGCAGGACTTAAAGACTATTGTGTGGATTCACAGCCCACATAGCAATCTTCTATGGAATCGCACACAGCCAGATGGTGTAGAAACGAAACTGGAGCGTATCCCGTGGCTGAGTGCGGAACTGTATTATGGGGAGACGAAATTAGCCGACATGTCGCATTGGGTCATGGAACTACACTATAGAGGTTGGTCAGGGGGTGTGGTGCCGACGGCGGATGTCATTCTTCAGGCATGGGCGGCGGTTCATGTACATCACCTCCATTATACTGATATGGGGGCGTATCGGATTGATGTGATTGATGATAATGGGGATGAAAAGACCTTTCGTGTGGGGCAGGCGATTGCTTAGCTTCACAAAGCCTTTATTCGCTCAACTGCGTAGAGTTGCTTAGCTTCGCAAAGCAAGGGCGGCTCAACTGTGTAGAGTTGCTTAGCTTCGCAAAGCAAGGGCAGCTCAACTGTGTAGAGCCTGATGCTTAGCTTCGCAAAGCAAGCGCGCCCCAGTGGTCTAAAGAGAAAACCCTATTTATAGTATAAAGTCGTTTGGCCGCACGATGGAACTGTCTTCCAAAATCCCCACAGGGTCCTGGACCCTCTACTATCACAGTCCAAAGGACAATCGCTGGACGCCCGATTCCTATACGAAAGTATGTACGGTGGAAACCTTTGAGCAGTTCTTCGCGGCCATGAATGCGCTCAGCACCGTCTCAGTGGAATACGGTATGCTCTTTTGGATGCGTGGTTCAATTACGCCACTTTATGAAAATCGTGAAAACATCAAAGGTGGTTCCTATAGTGCTCGTATTAATCGTGCCCGTGCGGTTCACTATTTTACGCTCTATACGCTGGGAGCAATGATTGGCGGTATCGTCACTGAAGCGGATAATATTGTAAATGGTGTAAGTATTACTCCGAAGTCTTATAATGTAATTCGTATTTGGAATCGTGATTGTTCAAAGTATAATAAGCCTGCCCAGCTCGTGAAACTGGATGGAATCCATACTACTTCTGAAATACTATATACTCCACACGTGGTGCGTAACTTATAAATACAAATGGTTGAATAATTAAATAATCCCTATAGTGTATCACTATAGGGATTAATCTTTTGAGCTGTATTTAGGGTTTTTGGCACACCTTTTTTTGAAAAAGGTGCTATAGGGATTAATCTTTTAGTTCATTTATATATCATTTACGAACTGCTCTTCTTTGGAATACCCGCAAGAACGAGCTTCACTTCACCGAGGGAGGGGAAGTTGTAGCGAATAATGAGCGGGTAGTCATTCTTCATATACATTTCAATAGCAGGGCATAGATTCGTACACTTGGTGAAGAGAACAAGATGCTTCAATTGGAAGACCCCCTGAACAATTTCGTTCTTGCCGAATCGCTGAATCTTCATAGACGCCGATTCCGTCAGGACGGTTTCCTGTTCTGAATAGTCACCCACATTACGGAAAATGAGGTCCGAGCCGACACTGGTAATTTCCACCTCATCACCGTCATCTCGCGCATTCATATCGCGGCAGACCTTCTGGAATTCCGCCGACGACATGTGAATGGTGCTGGTAAAACTGAGACTCGGTGGCTCAAATTCCTCCAGGTTAGTATCAAAGAGTTTGAGGAAGAAATTGGTGGACGTAGATTTCTCAGCGTTTTCCAGACGAATACCCAACTTATTGGGATTGGACGCAGGGAGGTAGAGAGTAAGAATATCATTATTACCCATAGACTTAATTAGTTTATAAAGATAAATCATATTTACCCCCACCACATGCTTCTGAGGACAATAGAACTCCGTGAACTTATCCGCATGAAGACGCATAAAAACCATCACCGTATGTGTCTTGTCCATATCAAGAACACGCACACCCTGAGGGTCAAACTCCAGGTTCGCCTCCATAAGAATTTCCTTTAGCGCCTCAATAAGATTCCGAAAGATGGAACCCTGAGTCGTCTTCATATAGAAGAGATATTCTGAAAGGTCTACTGCCGTCGACATTTTACACTTATTAGAATAGTTCTACCTTGGCTTTAGGCTAAATCGGCACCGGATAAGACGCGTAAGAACTCAAGTGCGTTCAAAAGAATAATTCCTATAATGTTCGCCTTGGGCTCACACCAGCGGAATTCATAGATTTCATTCCTATAGTGTTCGCCTTCAGAAACTTCCTAAAGATTTACACTATAGGTATATTTAGTTAGTCTTTATTCTAATGGAATTAGTATTTCCTGCTTCGTGGGACCAACTTTTGGCGGAGGCGCCATGTTTTGTTCTGGGTTTAGAGCGTTATGGTGAAAGAGGTGCCGATTCATGTTGCCGTCTTCAAGAATTAGGTTTTCAACGGATTTTTTTAGCGGAGGGAGTGGATGGTCATGCGTTGCCGGCGGAATTGGAGGCTGTGGGGAAGGGGTTGTTTCCAGGATTACGATGGAAGGATAATCTGAGTCCAGGACATATAGGATGTTCATTAGGACACATGCGTCTTATTCATCACATTGCTACATCAGGTATTCCCTACGCACTCATTTTTGAAGATGATGTCCTACCACATAGTGGATTGAAGGAATATGGACCTATATGGTGGGCGGATACCATTGCCTGGGGAAAGAAACATGGTATGTTGGATTTAGTTTTATTGGGGAATCAGATGAATCCTGCTGAATTAGTGGGGAAAGAGGAAATGAGAGTTGTGGAGAGTCCAGCATATTGCCTACATGCCTATGTTCTTACGGCATCAGGTGCGCGAAAGATTTTAGATATGATAAATATTTTCATCTATAGTGGTCGTGAAATGTATATGTTTGACATATTTATGTATAAAATGATGTGCGAACGTATGCTACATTACCTATGTTGGAACCGAGGACATTTAAATGTTGGCTGGCCGGTCTTTTCATTAGAAATGCCTCTAGCCTATGTAAAAAGAAACGATGTTGCTGTATGGAATAGAGATACCGGACTTTTTTACCAGAATGCACGCTGGGGAACCACTATAGGAATGTTGAAGACGTCTTATTTATTTGGAACAGCGGATGCGGAGGAAGATAAGAAGATTCGTGAATATTTACGGAAAGAAGGTGAAGATGTCTAAGTTCCAGAATTGAAACATAGGGATGTTTGTTTTTTACATCTGATGTTGGACATTGGGTCAGTGTAGCGATTGGACATCTGACATCTGACATACTAAGGGACCAGGTTCTGATAAATCCAGATGTCCTGACATAAAATATAATAACATCCCAATAATCCCTATAGTTCAAACAATTGGGAAACACTATAGGGATTATTCCTTTTATTATTATTTATTATTATTTATTATTATTTATTCCAAGATATATTATTGACTTCTTTCTAAATTCGCCTATTTATCAATTACATAGAGCAATAGCAATAAAATTGAATGCGAGCGAGGGGGGTATTATACTTAAACACGTAACTCATAAATTGTGTAGGCGGAAAATGGCTCATCAATACAAGAAAGAGACTCAGCGCGAACATGTCCTGAATCACTCAGGCATGTATATTGGTTCCACGGAAAGTGCGGAGGAATACATGTGGGTCTATGATGAGGGAAAGGATAAGATGGTACACCGCAAGTGTATGTATAATCCTGGTCTTCTGAAGATTATTGATGAAATCATTGTCAACGCCCGTGATGAATATATCAGAACCACTATTGATAAGGAAAGAGCGGCAGTGAAATATATCAGTGTTGAGGCTGGAGTCGTTGATGGGGACTACACCATTTCGGTGGAAAATGACGGTGCCGGCATTCCTATTGAGGTCCATCCCACAGAAAAAATCTATGTGCCTGAGATGATTTTCGGCAACATGCTTACCTCGTCCAACTACAACCAGGCGGAGGAGAAGATTGTGGGTGGGACTTTTGGTGTGGGTAGTAAGGCGTCCAATATCTTCTCCAAGGAATTCACTGTAGAGGTGAAGGACCCTGCGCATGGGAAGTCTTACAAACAGGTATGGACCGACAACATGAGTAAGTGCGGCAAGGCTGAAATTAAGAAGATAAGTGGGACAAAGGGCATGGTCCGTATTACGCTAAAACCTGACCTGGCGCGATTCCAGGGGAGTCAAACGAAAGGAAAGACTGAGGAAATTCATCCTGATATTGCTGCTCTTATTCATACTCGCGTGATTGAACTCGCCGCCTCCATTGGAAAGGATGTCAAAGTAAAGTGGAATGGCTCGGATATTGCTATTCGTGGCTTTGATAAGTTCATGCGTCTCTTTGTGAATGATGACTCGGTGGTTTCCTATGAGGAATGCGGCGAACGCTGGCAGGTGGGCGCTGTCCTTACGAGCAGTCTCTTTAGTGATGACTCCGCCGGCAGTCCTGAATACCGCCATCTTGCCTTCTGTAACGGTATTAATAATCGTCGTGGTGGTAAACATGTTGAATATGTGAGCAAACAGATTCTGGAGGCTCTGTGTGCGGTGGCCGAAAAGAAGAAGAAGATTGCCCTCAAGCCTGGCCAATTGAAGGAACATGTGACATTCTTTGTGAATAGCACTATAGTGAATCCCTCCTTTGACTCGCAGACAAAGGAGACCCTGACTACGCCGGCGTCCAAATTCGGCTCGCTGCCGAAATTCACCGATAAGTTGGTCAATGGACTGGTAAAGGCGGGCATTCTGGAAGAAGCGATGGCCATTATGGAGGCGAAGCTGGGCAAGGACGCAAAGAAGACGGACGGGTCCAAGAAGAAGACCATTCGCGGCCTGCCGAAGCTGGAGGACGCGCTCTGGGCCGGCACGGCGAAGTCAGGGGAATGTACACTTATCTTGTGTGAAGGGGACTCAGCCGCGACCTCTGCGATTGCGGGTCTGAAGGTCGTTGGCCGTGAGCGTTGGGGTGTCTTTCCACTAAAGGGAAAACTCCTGAATGTGAAGGACATTAGTCGTGAGAAGTTCAACGCAAATGAGGAATTAACAGCCATTAAGAAGATTCTGGGTCTGGAACAGGGCAAACGCTATGCCTCTGTGGGGGACCTGCGTTATGGCCGTGTCATGATTATGAGTGATCAAGATGTGGACGGTTTCCATATTCGTGGGCTGCTCATGAATCTCTTTCATACGGAATGGCCGACGCTGATGCAGGTGGGGTTCATTTGCACCATCATGACCCCTCTTGTGAAGATGACACGAGGGTCAGGTGCTGGAGCGGAAGTGCTCTGTTTCTATAATGAAGCGGAGGTGGAGGCGTGGCGTGCGGAGGTCGGCGAGGAAGTCGCCAAGAAATACAAGAGCAAATACTATAAGGGGTTGGGAACTTCTACGCCGGCGGAGGCCCGTGAATGGTTTGAGAACTTGGCGGAAATCAAGTATGCCTGGGACGGAACCACGAATGATGCTCTGGACCTCGCCTTCAACAAGAAGCGCGCCGATGACCGTAAGGAGTGGCTCGCCACTTATGACCCAAAGAAATCCCTTATAGTGCCTGCCGACCGGTCCGTTGCCTATAGTCAATTCGTTCATGATGAACTCATTCATTTCTCCAGTGCGGACAATGTGCGGTCTCTGCCGCATGTGATGGACGGTCTCAAGCCGTCGCAGCGAAAGATTCTCTATGGTTGTTTCAAGCGCAATCTGCGCTCGGAAATTCGTGTAGCCCAGCTTGCAGGGTATGTTTCTGAACATGCCGCCTATCATCATGGTGAAGCATCACTTAACCAAACCATTACCAGTATGGGACAGATCTTTGTGGGGGCAAATAACATCAACTATTTGAAGCCCATTGGACAGTTCGGATCACGCCTTCAGGGTGGTTCGGATTCCGCTTCGCCGCGTTATATCCACACACATCTGGAGCATATTGTAGACGCAATCTTCAAGAAGGAAGACCTACCTCTTCTTACCTACACTATGGACGACGGCGAACCTGTAGAACCAGAGACCTATCTTCCTGTAGTGCCCCTGCTGGCCATTAACGGCACTATAGGGATTGGGACTGGTTACAGCACCAACATTCCTCCCCATAATCCGCGCCATATTGTGGCCCTCTTAAAGCAGCGACTGGCGGCGGAGTTGGAGACCTTGGCAGGTCTTGCACTGGACCCGTGGTGGATTGGCTTCCGTGGTTCTCTGGTGCGAAAGGAGGATAAGCAGTGGGTCACGAAGGCACTCTATGAGTTCGACGACGCGAAGTGTTCGGTCCATATTACGGAACTCCCAGTCGGCACATGGACGAAGGACTATAAGGTATTCCTGGATAAGATGGCCCAGGCAGAGGGGGCGGAGACAAAGTGGGAAGGGAAGCCGGTGCTGAAGAACTTTGATGACCTGTATAATGATGTAGATGTTAATTTCATCCTTTATCTGGAAAAGGATTATTATGAAGAGGCGAAGGACAACAAAGAGGAATTTGAGAAGCGATTCCATTTGACGAGCAGTTGGAAGACCACCAATATGTGCTGTTTTGACAATCAGAATACAATCCGTAAGTATAACACTATAGGTGATTTGTTAGAGGAATACTTTGCGCATCGTCTGGTAAAGTATGAAGAACGGCGTGCGTGGCAGATTGCGCAGCTCAAGGACCGTATTGAGGAACTGATTGCGGTGCGCGACTTTGTGCGTGGTGTAGTGGAGGGCGCCGTAAAGATTATGAATGTGGAGGATGAGGTATTACTGAAGTCACTTCATAAACTGAAGTTACCGCCGCGCTCTGACCGTGAGCATCCTGATAGTCTGAAGGCATATGAATACCTTCTGCGCATGCGCGTGGATCGCATTAAGAAGTCGTCTATTGTGGAGGCGGAGGCAGATGTCGCGGCGGCGGAGCAGGCACTGAAAGACCTGGAAGCAACCACGGCGGTTGATATATGGTCCAAGGAACTGGATTCCTTCTTGGAGGCCTGGGACAAACATGAGACGGCAATGATGTCAGTGCTGACGGCAGGAGAGGGAGGTGCGGCGGCAGCGGCGGGGAAAAAGGGGAAGGGAAAGATTGCGAAGCGAGCGGCCAAGTAAGAAGGAGAATTATGAAAAAACTTTCGCAAAAAAATAATTAATTATATTTATTTTTTTGCTTTTATGAGGATGGATGGATACGAATAAAGACAATTCCTATAGTTAGATTCTATTGTGAGGGCGGAAGGGAGTTCCTGGAGGACTAGACCCACGGACAACACTATAGGGATTATTTTGTATGGGATTCGTGCTAATTGAGCGGAGTGTATTACTTGCCGAACGGAGTGTATTACTTACCATTCTTTGAGCGTGATTTTGGAAGATAGCGTTATGAATGGGTGGGTCTTCATCATCATTGTTTGATTGGTAGGCGGAGTCAATGAAACGCGCATGAACGGAAGGACGAACAGGGGTGCTGAACCCGCGACCGAGTGCGTAATAGGAAATATGTTGAGAAAGAACGGCATTTTCTTCGGTTTCTCCTATCTGGGGATTTATTAGTCGTCGCATAAGGGCCACTTCGGAGCGAAGTTGATTAATAAGTGGGCTTTCATTATAGACTTCATCGGCAACTGCACTTACGTATGCTTCAATTTCGGATTCCAACATAGTATCGTTACTGCTTCTTGTTTGGATTCGCTGAAGGAGGTCAGAACATGTATAACGCAAACGAGTAAGTTCAATGTCAATACACCGCTCCGCCGATTCCACCGCATCTATAGTGTAAGTTGTGGGAATAAGTAGGGGAATTATATGGGCCTGAACGGTAGCGGCCCCAGTGGAGTTTGAACTATAGAGAATGATTCGTTCTGTGCCGGCATAGAGGTCACCAATGCGGACAGTGATACCTGTAGTCGTGCCTACTGCCTGCTCCGTCTTCAATGGGCCTTCAACGCGCGCATCAGCAGGGAGGAGGGCCTTCACATTTTGTGCCGCACAACTCATAAGTCCGCCGAGGGTGTCGCCGAAGGCGGTGGCGACATCTTCCAGACTATTGACAATATTGTAAGACCCCTGCGTTTCCAGGGCTACGTCTTTAAGTAGTCCATCGTTATGGTCATTTCCGTAGGCAATACAGTGGAAGGAGATGCCATCGCGTGTGCGTGTGATATCCTGAATAATGGCTTTTAGTGCGGTGGGGTCAGTAATTCCCTGATTAATATGACCATCCGTCAGGAGAAGGATGCCGGTCTTTATAGTGGGTGGGGAGGCGGCCAGGACGGTGCGAACATTGCCGAGGCCGGCAGAAAGATTCGTCATATCCTCAGGGGTAATACGCTGAATGACGGATTGAATATGGGCTTTATGGGCATCGGTGACGGTCATACACTGAAGGTCAATGGAGCTGGCGGATTCAAATGTGATGATGGAGAGCATATCATCTGCGGAAAGACAGCCGAGCATGGCGTCTAAGCAGCGCTTCACATGAGTCATTTTACTGCTTTCAGATGAGTGATGACCGATGATAGATTCTGATTCACCCATGGAACCGCTGTTATCTAAGAGAATAATGAAGTGGTTTGGAACACGCGATGCCTCCGCTGGGGCCTTAATGCGCAGAGCGTAGGAATCCGCAGAATACTTCGTCAAGGAGATTTCCATTTTAAAGCACTATAGGGATTTGTTATATTTGATAAATGCCACATGGGGTAGGAGGCTATTCAATTTTTCAGATTAGTTGGTTTGAAATATAAAAATAAACGGCAATTATACTTGTGGTTATGAGAATCGTAAGAATTATACATGACTTCATATAACGCTGGGAATTTGTTTGGGTTGGCGGCAGTAGCTCTGGTTGGATGACATGGAGTTCAGAACGACATAGGGGACATGATGCCTCGGCGGCGAGCCAGGTATTCAGACATAGGGTATGAACATGGATTCTACATTGACACGGCATGTATGTTGTAAGGGTATCCTCCGTTTCCAGGCAAAACATACATTGGGTTGCCGAAGAGGTGGAGGCATAAGTTTGGGATAGAATATAGATTGACATGGGGATGTTCAATCTTCAATATATCTAATTAAGTTATTTCCTATAGTGTTTATACATAGAGTTACATTATAGGAATTATGTTTGATATTATTTAGGGTTTTTGGCTTAGCACCATAGGCGCAATTGGCAAATAATGCCTACCACCTTTTTTGAAAAAGGTGCTAAATGAAACTGCGGACTGCTGCTCCACGAGAGCCGGCACCAGACATCCACTGGGGGTGGGAAAGGGGTTCAGGGAGTTTATCAATGTCTCGTTGATAATGCATGTGCATTTCTATTTCACTTATAATTGTCGGCACGGACCAATCAACTACGAGTTTATTTAATTCAGCAATTTGACCGGGTATGTTTGTTGGTAAGTTCTTACCATATTGGAGATAGAAGGAGCGCATAATGATTTGAAGTTCATCAACAGACTGGTCATCAATTGAGTATCCGCCACGGGACTGGACTGCGGATTTAATCTGGCGTTGAAGATTGGCGATATTCTCCGGTGAGAAGAAGGCGGTGCTTACCGGATTGGCCTCCCAGGACCCTTTGAGGACGGCCTTGGCGACATTGGTGTCTACGGCGGTTTTATATCCAAAGCCGGCAGAATCCGGATTCGCAAGAAAGCCACCGGCAGATTTGATGGGAGTAGTGAGATTGACACGGCCGTTGGACTCATAGGAGGTGGTGTTGTAAAGACTAATTTTAGATGAATCATAGGGCGCAGCGGCTTCGTATGGATTTTTGGTGTATCCTTGGTATGGGTTCATCCGATTCCTGTTAAGATGAGGGACTTAATTTCGGCGGTTTTTGACGGCTACCGACACCAAGCGCGTATATTTCCAAAAAGCCGACCCAAAAGTTTTTTCTCCGGATAAGGTATAGAAGAAACAAATGTCCTCCGTTACTAGTGCTTTCGCCCAGGTTGCTCCTCGTGTTGGTTATTTCATCTGTGTCAGTGGTTGTACTGTTTATACCGATGTTTCTGAAAATGCTATTGACCACAATAGTTGGAACGCAAATACCACTTCTCAGGTGATTGCTGTTGGTACCATCCTTGAAGATATGGGTGAAATTGCTAAGGTAAGTGGCCAGATCCTCCGTAAGGTCCGACCAGTTGTTCAGGTTGCGACCGGTACTGGTGTATTAACTACTTACTGGATTGTTGTTCCAGGGGGTGAATATCCAATTGCTGGTGTTGCTACTGCTGGTACCCTCACTGTTGCTGCCGTTGCCCGCCTCGGGTAAATAGCGTAAGCAACTCTCCAGAAAACAAATACCCATATAATCTTTATAAGAAGAACTCCTATAATTCTTTCTATAAAGCAAACACTATAGAGAACAACTTTCATAATTTTCTTAAAGTCCAACTATTAGAGATGGCCAAGTTGTCAGTTGATTTAGATATTGATTATCCATTTATCCTATATATTCTCTTCGCCATTGCGGTATGTAGCACTGCCCCCGTCTATTTCTACAATCGCAGCAAATACTTTGCCGGTTTCGCGTCACTCGTCCTCTTCATTCTTATCTTCGTCTTCTACGGAATGCGCTGGTTCAGTGGTTCAACCATGGCCGGCCCTGCCGCGGGCTATAAGGGAGCATGGCCCCCACAAATCTCCGTTTGCCCGGACTATTTAACCTATTATGAAAGTGGGACTGGAACTGGAAAGAAGGCCGGCTGTTATAATGCGACTGGAACTAAACTAGGAGAACTTGATAGTCTGCAGTCCCCACCAACTGGAGATACCAACATAGCTGACTCAAAAAAATCCTTTAATACTATCTATACCCCTTCAATGAAGCGCGACCAACTCAAGCCACTCTGCGATGCCGCAAAGACCGCCAAGTTAAGTTGGGAAGGAATTACTAATGGTGAATTATGTACTTTCTAATGTAACTTTATAAGAAACAATTAAAATACCCCCTATAGTGCTACACTATAGGGATTATTATTACTTAATTTCTCTAGCTGCGTATATAAGGGTCTAAATCCTCTACCATAACCCTAACAAGAGGAATATGAACATTCCATTGGCCTTTTCTAAAAATACTTCCTCACAGGGGGCGTATTGTTTTCAGCCAGAGGCGGAGGCGAAGCTTGAAGGGTGGATTACGAAGCAGCAGACGAGCGCATTTCTTATTGTGGGGCCTCCAGGGATTGGGAAGACGACCCTTGTGTATCGTGTCCTGAAGAAGATTGGCTATACTCTTGTGGAGTTCAATGCGAGTCATACGCGCAGTGGGATTGCTTTTACAAAGACGATTCTGCCGCTTCTTAAATATGGGGGTGTTCAGGAGTGGCTGCGCGACGGTTCCAATAAGCGTATGGGGGTGCTTCTGGATGAGATGGACGGGCTGAGTAGTGGAGAAAAGGGGGGTCTCAATGAGCTGCTGAAGTATTTACGTGCGTGGAAACCAGATGATGGCTCACATCCGCTTATTCTCATTTGTAATAAACTCCAGGGACGGCCGATGGAACAGATTAAGCGGCTCTGTACGACGATTACACTGGAACCGCCGAAGGCGGGTGTGATTCAGGAGACATTGTCCAAGGAACTGCCCAACAACATTCTCAATTGTGGTGACTTGAGAGTGCTTTTCCGTTACTTGGCCGGTTTTCCTCCACTTGACCAGACTGTTCATCTTGAGGAAAGCCGATGTACAAGCACGAGTCTGGAATGGGCATGGTCCTGTCTTTATGGGGACTATGACCCCTATCAGCTAATTGAATTGGAGTATAATGAGGCAAATTTGGCCGGTCTTGTTCTTCATGAAAATACACCACAACGACTTCGTGAAGGAGGAGCAACTGAGCCACAAGCATTAAAAGACTATAAACGGATTTTCAATATTATTTATAAGTGCGACTGGGCCGACTTCTGGGCCTTCTTTTATCAATGTTGGCATATCTTGCCTCTGAATCAGACACTGAAACTGAAGTGTCCGAATCAGATTTTTGCTGCACGTGGGGACCGGCCGGCAGTGCCAACTGAGGCGCAGAACTTGGTATTTACCCGTGTTCTTAGTCGCCAGAGTGCCTTGTATAATGCCTGGAAGGAAATGTGTGCGGTTCATGATGCGCACGACATACCAGTCCGCTGTGTGCCGATGGTGGCTGGAGCCTTCACAAGCCCTAAAACTCGCGCTTTAGCGCTCATTTGAGGCATCGGCAGAGCTGACGCGAAAACTCGGGCATTGGCACTACAACAATAAAAGGCAACCCATAATAATATCCATCTAAATAACACTATAGGGTATTAGTTAGATGGCCTGCCTTAGTGACGCAAATCAGATTCTCCCAGGCCTCTGGCTTGGCTCACTCGCATCGGTCCGTCGTCATGACCTTCTTAAAAAAGCCGGCATTACCCATGTAATAACATGTCTTCCCTATAGTGATATTGCGGAGCGGAATATAGAAATACCAGAAGGAATTCAATGGATGATTATTCCAGTAGAAGATGCGTTAGAGGATACTATTTTCCCCCATATTGAGGCAGTGGTCAATGCGGTAGGGAATGCTCTTCATATCAATGAGCAACCGCCTATTGGTGTGAAAAATTGTATTCTTATTCATTGTTTTGGAGGAATTAGTCGTTCGCCCTCTCTCGCGGCGGCCTATGTGATGTGGCGTCTTCGCCTACGCTGGGCAGCGGCTGTTGCCTATGTGCGCGAACGGCGTCCATGTGTAAATCCCAATGGAAGTTTTCTCAAAGATTTAGAACGATTTGACCGTGCTCTCTTTCGCGATGAGACCCTGCCGACGGTCCCAAATAAGAATCGCTAAGGTTTGCGAATGAAGAGCCTATGTAAATAATTCCTATAATGTTACACTATAGGAATTGTCTTAGACCTCTATTTAGAATGAGGTCCGAAGAAACGAAGAAGGTGAAAGTCTATTACAATGGGACCGATGTTCTCTGGAAAAAATACTATGTCAATGTTGAAACAGGTCTGAAGGACGGCGAGTATCGCATGTATTGGCCAAATGGGGAACGCAAAGTGAAATGTATGTTTATTGGAGGAAAGTTGGACGGTGCCTATAAGGAATATTATCCTTCAGGGGAGCCGTGGATTCTCCAGACCTATAGAGCAGGCATCAGGGAAGGGCTTTATCGTCAATGGTATGAAAATGGGCAGCTGGAAATTGAGACCAATTATAAGAATGATGTTGATGTGGGTCCCTACCGTGAATGGGAAGCGGATGGGATGCTTATAACCGACATACCCGCGGGGCACCCTAACCTAAAAGAAGATGTATAAGAAATTATAATAATTATATTTTCTTAGTAAATGAGCGAATCAGAAGACGAATGTGATGACTTTGAAGTTTTCCCTTCCGCCGAGGAGAAGGGATGGACCTGGGCCGGTATCACAGGCACGCCCACAAAAATAGGTGTAGGTTTAAAATTTAATGATGACGGACAAATTTCGCACATGTGTACTTTTAATTTTCTGGGACGGCCAATGAAAAAGAAAATCCAATTTCATGAAAACAGTATTTATAAAGTAATCGGTCATGCATCACTCGGCGGTATGAAAGAAGGACTCGTAATTTCCTATAGTGCAGATGATATAGTGAGAGCATATGGATTTTATAAAGACGGATTACAGCATGGCCTATGGCGTATATTTGATTATAAAACAAATGCTTTTACTATAGATGGTTCAGATAATTTTCATATAAAGGCACACTATAGGGATGGTAACAAGCATGGGCTATGTGGGGCATATGATGTAGATAGTTATGCACCCTATTATGAAACATTATATGTAAATGGAGTATATAATCCTTTACATAATAATGGGCGTTGGAAAAATGTTAGACATGATTTATATACACAACTATTACGACCAGGTCACTTATGGTATTATTTAATTTTTATATAGACCGACGCTTACACTATAGGAATTATTATTGAGAGATTCCTCCTTGATTGCCGACTTCACCGGTGTGGTGGAGTTTATGGATGGTGAGGGGAGCGGTGCGGCCCATGCGGAGTGCTCGACCGACTACCTGTTTCTCCTCTTCAGGGTTGAGAGCATGATAGAGAATAACATCTGTGGCGGAGACAAGGTTCATACCTACGCCGAGTTCTCGTGAATTGAGGAATAGAACCTGGATTTTTCCTTTTTCAAAATCCTCCACCGCCTTCGCAATTGATTGGGCATTTCCTTTGAGAATTTTATAGGAAATCTTCGCATCTGCGCAGTCATCGCCGAAATTGTCAAAGGGGTTGTCGTGATGACTGAAGACAAGGAATCGTCCCTTTGGTTTTTCCTTGAGGAGTTGGAGAAGTTTATCCCGTTTTTTCGGTTCCTTGGGTTCCACTATAGGGGTTGTTTTTTCATCGTGCAGTTGAACAAGCTCGGCGGTGCCGACGCGGGCACGGCACATTGGGCATGCGCCATTCATACGAAGACATTTAAGAATACAGCCGGCACAGAAGATGTGTTGACAACATGGACTGTAGATGACAGTGGAGGGGGAGTCGTAACATATGGGACAGAGTTCAGGGGAATCGTTTTTGAGTGCGCCGAGCCGTTCGCGGAAAGAGGCGAGTTGTGTTTCGGCGCGTTCCATGGACCGGCGCAGGGAGGTAAGTGCCTCTTCCTTGTGTCGTTCCGAGACATATTCCATGCTTTCACGATAGGTTATTGTCGCCTGGATATTATGAATATCTTTCAAATAGCGGGACTCCACGGCCTCCAGGAGGTTGGAGACCGTGCGTGTTTTCAGATGGAGTGAGTCCAGGGCACTGCCTATGTCGTCGGCGTCAATGAGTTGTTGTATATTGTGGTCAACCAGCCCATTGAGGGCGGCATTGATGGCTGACCGGCGACATACCCATGTATGAACATGGACGGGTGGCATTTGGAATGAACGACGATAGTAGTCATTGTCTGTTTGGAGTATGTTGATATAGGAATTGGGAATGGAAATGTGAATACTATGTTCAAAATAGGCGGCGGAACGATATGAGTTGTGAGTTGTATAATAATGTGGATAATTATGTAAATAGTCGGCAATCCAATTGACGGCACCAGGATGAAGACCGCTGTAGTGCTCCCCCTGGATAAATCGCTCAATGCCTTCACGATTCAGATTCACTGCGTCAAGTATAATGTTTGTCCATGAGGCGGTGATGAACCATTTAAAGAGCACATTGGGCATACTCAGGCCGCGCATACGGGGGATTTTAATGGAGTCGGCCTCATCTATGAAGAAGCGTTCCCACCATAGGGATGTATCTTCAACCTTTTCCATGAACTCGGAAAAGAGTGTGCTGCTGACGATGGTCAGGTCGGCGGCGCGCATTTTTGCCTGAAAGGCCGTCCCAGAAATGTCGGCATGTCCTCGTATAATGTAGGGTTCTAAACTTGTTTGGTTCTTAATATAGCCACGCCATTGGGGAATGAGACTATAGGGAACAAGAATAAGATTTTTACAATTATTTGGGTCGGCGGTATTATAAGTGCGATGATGAATCGTGTAGCCGTCGGTGGATGAGTTACGCACATAACTAATATCTTTTATAGTGGGAGCGAACTGTTCCTTACAGAGGGCAATATAGGCAAGAACACTTAGGGATTTGCCGGCGCCGACAGGGTCGCCAATGAGGCCAATGGAGCCGCGTGTAATGTATTTACGGCCAGATGCGTCGTGTTGTATGAGACCTTCAAGCATACGTTTTTCATGAGCTGCACAGGCGGCAACAAGTGTGCGCTGATGGTCACGTAGGGGAATTTTAATTGATGTGGGCTGAGTAATTTGCGGGTGATGGGGTCCAAGGGCAGCACTATAGGTATTATTGATGTAGTCAATAATTTGAGCAGATACATGGGGGGATTCACGAAGGGCAAAAGTTGGGGCCCTGGTTGGGTCTAAGATGGCTCCATTTTCTGCGAACCCATGTGGGATATTCATAATCTTTTAGTTACTCTAAGATTATGAATGTTTAGGGTCTTTATACGGAAAGGGTTAGCGGTTTGGGGACTACAGATTCGCCATTTTGTTGTTTTGTGCCCATGAGTTCGCTCAAAGAAATCGGTTTGGAGTTTGCGTCCATGAACTGCGCCCCAGCAATCTCAGATAAGACTGACGCACTGGTTGTTACGACACCGCCGATGGGTTTTCCGTCGTCTCGCTGGAAGATTTCGCGAATACGGCGGTCCTTAATGAAGTCCTTAATTTTCATCTGGACCTTGCGAAGAATCGGATTATTTTCCTGTTCTCTGAACATGTTCTTATTAAAAGTGTTCTGACTATGACTCATCACGAGCATTGTCTTGAAAGGGTCCAGCTGAATCATGGGATGTTTATAGCCTTCCAAGAAGCTCTTTTCCTCGGCACAGACGACGGTTTCATCATAGGAGTGTGTCTTGCCGTAGGATTTGCGCCAGGCCATTGTTCCATTTGTGGCGTGATTGGGACCATAGGGTCCAAGGCGAATAATTTGCTGATTATCCTTATAATACATATAAATTTCACTGGAGCCGGCGAGTTCAATCTTGGGAAAACTGCGGAACTTATGGACAACATGACTCACACGGTCAGGGGGGTAGTAGTCGTCATCGTCCATGGCAATAACAATTTCTCCCTTTGCCTCCTTATTGAGACGATTCCGTTTTGCGCCGATTTTCACCTTCACGGGGTCATAAATATAGCGAATGTTGGGCAAGCCGGCAGTGAGCCGAAGGAACTCCTCTCCTGCTGGCTCTGACCCATCGTCATACATAATCCATTCCATGCGGTCTTTCGGATAATCTTGATGGACATAACACGCAACAAGACCTTCCATAAACTTGGCGCGGTTATATGTGGGTGTCACCACAGAAACAAAGGGGCGCGCATGGTCAAGCTGTGACGGTTGTTTTACTGCCGCGGGTTTCTTTGACATAGTCCCTTAAAATCAATCCTATAGTGCTACACTACAGGATTGTTTTAGACCCTTCCTTTTTTGGATGTTTTGTGTTTGCGATGGCTCTTTTTAGATGAACGGCGTGTCTTTTTCTTACCGCCAACTTGTGTTGATTGTATGGGTTCGATCTTTTGTTCTACATTTAGAGGGACGGTATTTATTTTTTGTGTAGGAGCCGTCTCCACAGGTTTAGAAGGGCAAGTTCCCATGTTTCTACACTATAGGGTGTATTTTCTATGCTTTTGACTGGTCAAAGTGGGCAAGGGATGTTTCGTATTCGCCCGCCCACCGTCCAATGTTGGCGTCAGGATAGTATGTGACCAAGGAGCGGAGTAGGTATGTGATTATTCCATAAGTATCCTCTTTTTCAGGAGACGATTCCACGATTGGAAGCACGCCGTATAAGGGAATGGGGCCGCAGCGAATGCGCTGAATGAGGAAATAAAACGCCATAATTGGACTAAATACCGCACTATAGATGAAATAGAGGACGCGATAAATGGCGGGACGATGTATCACGGAGTTGGCCGCAAGACTGCCGACAAAGAAAGCAACGATGAAGAAAATCAGAAAAGGAATTTTCGTGAGTTGAGCGACAAAGGAATCCCAAATATCGGTCCAGCGGAACTCGCCTTGTTGAATGATTTCTTCATTTCGTGCTGTTGCGGCAGTGACATCGGCCCAGTCTTGGGCGGATTTATTCTTTAAGTCCTCCAACTCTTTCTTTAGGAAAGAACGATAAGAGGGGTCTTCTACTGCTTGGAGAATGCGGGTCTGTGCGTCGCTCGTCTGTTGCTCCAGTTGAATTTTATTGAGTGTTGCCTGTTTTTTTGCGAACCATGATTCTAATGTAGTGGCTTCTTTGAGCAAGGTATCTTTCAGGGACTTTGTTAGTCGCTCATCATCCACCGCAGCCAAGTAGCGAAGACCCATGTAAAAACTACGGAAGTTTGCCTTGGGAATGTCGCTATCCAGGACATTATTGACATCTTGGATATAGGCGTCCTTTGCCGCCTGGAGTTCCAGGATACGTGCGGTGGGATGTGCCGCGAGCCACTCTTGTGCTTCCACATTCCGCTTCAATATTGCTTCTGCTCCCTCGGGGGACAAAGTGCCCTTCTCTTTATTTTCAAGTGCGCGCTTCTGATATGTTTCTATTGAGCCATTGAAATCCGCGCGCACTTGCCGTATGCGGTCCTGTTCTTCTACACTATAGGAATTGGCGCCTGTGAGTCTATCAAGGAGACCGCTCATCTAATCTGAGCGCGTTTTTTCTTGGTTTTTCGGTGGCGCATAGCCGTCTTTGTCGGCTGCCCCATCCTTGTTGGCGGAGCCGTCTTTGTCGGCTGCGCGGTCTTTGTCTTTCCCCCAGTAATTGGAACATAGGGATGTTCCAGGGAGGCGGAGCAGAGGGTCTGTATTGCCGCAATCTTCCCCTTGTATTTTTCATAGGCGGCATGTGCGTTGCCCTGGGCCGCTTCATCTAAATAGTTGGAGTGTAGAAGGACAAATTGTTCCATCATATGACATGGGGATGTTTCAATCGCTTTACGGTATGTTTCCAGTTGCAAATCCATTATAGGAATGTTGCTTGATTCAATTCCTATAATGTAAGTTTTAGAATTTTTACATGGGTATGTCTGATTAAGTGAGAGTATCAACTCCTATAGTTCTGAACTACCCCCAAAAGAGGATTGCTACATAAGAGTCAGAAGGAATAGATTACATGGGTATGTTAAATATCAGACATCAGACATCAGACATCAGACATCAGACAACAGACAACAGACATCAGACATCAGACATCAGACATCAGACAACAGACATCAGACAACAGACATCAGCCAACCACTCTAGTATGCATACTTGAGACCACCAAGACCAGAAGCAATATTGACAACATTATAAGATTCAACATAGACATTTACATTATACACATATGTTGGGTTAAGGGGAAGTGGATATGGGTCAATTTCCAGCTGGAAGAGCCGAATAACACTTGCATTTATAGAACCAGATGGCTGTTCTCCTGGGGGGTCAATGGCGAAAGGAAATACATACATATAGCGGGCCTCCTTGGAATGACCCCCTTTACAAGTATGGAACTGTGTGAGTTCCGTATAATAGCCAGTATTTTTGGTTTCCTGATATTCCACGCCGTTGAGAAGGAGTCGCATACCTCGTATAATTTGGTCCTGGGTCGCAGGCACGAGCAGCCCGCTGCTAAACACAGTGTTCACTATAGGAGATGCCCCTGGTGTGGGTGTGAAGGGTGCGGCGGGATAATTCCACCAATTCGTATAATTGAATGGCTGATTGCGTTCATCGTAGGAATCGGACCGGCGGGGAAGAATAAGAAGGCGGGTAATAGGGTTGGATACTTCTAAGTCAAAGAGTTCGCGACTGGTAATGTTTTCCAGGCGGTAGCGGCGGACCTGGCTCATCAGGTATGTAAGGGGGAAATTGGCGAAGACCTTGCGTTCTTCATCCGTGACGGATACATAGGTTGCCTCCAGGCGGGGATTGACCGCCAAGTTATTTAGCGCCGGCACGGTGAAACCGTGGTCAACATAGAAATTGCGAATCTCCACGGCGGGGTCCGCATCAGTGACATAATCCGGTTCATTGATACCCATCATAGAGTCCAGCTTAATACCAGGGCGGACACGGAGGCCGGTGGGGTCCAGCACAGTATACATTTCCTGTAGGCGACGAAGAGTGACTTCCACATAGCATTCATGATATTGAAGAGCGACTAAGGGCAGTGCCTTGAAACTGCTGGTGGAGAACCAGAAAGGGAGTGGGACACGGAGCGTGCGACCGAAAATGGATGGGCGGTTGGTCTGTTGTATCTGAGTGGTGTCGCGGACGACACTGGGATAGCCGATGCCCTGTGACCCGCCGGCGTAGATGCCCTTCGCGGGGTCTGTGAGTTCTGGGACATCGCCGACGAGTGCGCGCCATTTTTCCAGGGTATCGCTGTCCTGGTCCAAGTGCGCACAGGCGTAAATATATTCGCCGTCAAATTCCTGTATAGTTGCTCCCCCAAGAACAAAACTAATCTTCTTTATCATATGGACCCCTGGCGCCTTGACCCATTGAAATTCATATTGTGCTTGCCGTGGGCTGCCTGCCGAAATGTCAATGTATTTGCTGTAAATATCAGGAAGGTCAACTAAGAGGCACATGTCGCTAATGAGGTCCGTCACGCGCGGAATCTTTGCGCGAACAGTGACTTCCTGGTCATAGAAGAGTTCAGTAGGACCATCCAGGGGAATGGACACCGATTCTGTTGCGAAGTGACTGTATTTTTTGAAGACCTTATAGAAAAAGGTAAAATCTGGATTCCCGTTGAGGAGCACATTTTGAGAACCATAACTGGTTAATGAAATTAAACTACCACCGGGCATTCCCTCCTTAGTATATACATAGGTTTCATTATGTTTGAAAATATACACATAGGGTTTTACACTATAGGTATATGTTAGGCCTGTTAGGCCTGTTAGGCCTGCTTACTGACCGCTTGCTTACTGACCGGCCGTCCACCAAGTATCAGACAAGTATGGTGAAGAAACATCTGCCGCCCCACCTTTCTTTGTTTCCTGTGCTGGACCAACTGCGGTGAGACCCTGGATTTCACTATAGGAAATAGCGTAGCTGAAATATGTGAGACTGGCCAAGTCGCCATTGAAGGGACCGGTCACTTGGACTGTATCCGCGCCTTCCCCAAGACGAATGCCGGCACGCTGACTAAAGAGAATGAGGTCCTGGTAATTCTGCATGAGGACACCATCCACGGATAATTTCTTTATAATGTTTCCATTAATATAGACCTCAATCGCATTCTTACGGGCAATCAACACAACATGGACCCATTTATTGACAGGAACATTTGGAATATCCACATAGTTGAGAATCTTCTTAGTGCTATTCACATACACACGCATAGTATTCGTGTTACTGTGAATGAATACACCAGGACTTAATAGAGGATACATCTTGGTGTAGCCCTTATGGAACACATGTTTGAGAGCCGTGGTAGATGCATCGCCAGAGAAGCCATTGGAGTTGAGTAAGAGGAAAAAACTATAGGTAAATTCAATGCCGGTGCGTTCATTAAAACTGGGGGGAAGTGTGAGCGCGGAAGTAATGGCGGGGTCCTGCGCAATTACCTCGGTGTTATTCTGTGCGTTGGCTCTATACGGGAAGACATCAATGCGCGACCCTTCCGCCTTGGACCAGAGGAGATACATGGATTCAAGCGCCATCATAATAATATAGAGTATCAAACCAAGAACAAGAACCAGTAAGAGCTGGGACAGGGCGCCACTTCCCATCAAAAATGACTGCGCATTAGTGGAGCTATTATTGAATGATTCGGAATAGGAATCCATCTCTAACGAAGAGTGGGGAAAAAACAACTATGGTCCATGTATATTAGATTATAAAAAGTAAATACCTATAATGTAAGCCTTATGTATGCACTATAGGAATGTATATCTTTTATGAATTAACTTATTCTTATGAATATACTTCTAATTAATCCATACCTGGAATAGTGAGGCTCTTCAGATATTCTGGGTCAAAGAGGCCTTTAATCCAATTACCGAGACTGAATGGCGCAGAGGGGCCACTCATGTAGAGGCGCCATACTTCTTCAGGATTGAGGGCGTAGTTGGCCATCTTAATGTTGCCGAGGAACCCGCCGAAGCCGCCGTAGGCTGCGGCATTGAGATAGAGGCCATCCGTTGCCGCGCCGCCCACCTTATACATTGCGGGTAAGACAACAGAGCGGGCGAGTTTGCCGTCCATGTAAATATCCAGAATCTTGTTATTAAGAGCAAAGGTGAGCATAACCCACTTCTGGAGTTCCACATCACGGACGGTTGCCTGAACATTGGATGTTGGGATAGATGATGGAGAACCCAGTATAGTGGTAGAATTGTCGGTTCCACTGGTAGATTCCGTGGAAATGCCGACCTTTAAGTTACTTGTATTTGGTTCTAAATAGACGACCATAGTCTGTTCGCCAGTAAGTGTGGATGAGCCGGTGCCGGTGCCGACTTTTCCAAGAGAAAAGATATGTTTCGCGGCACCAGGATTTACACGTTGTAAGTCCTGGAGATAGACCCAGATATTGATGGTAAGTTCGCCGCCACTATAGACCTGTTTGCCGAACATTTGGGAAAAGGTTGCCGCGCCACCGGTTGCCTTATCGGCAGGTAAGAACTGGTCATTCATAGACTGAATTTCCAGACCGGAACTGGTGAAGAGATATTTATAAAGATAATAGAGCGCAACTAAGACGAACACTATAAGAAGTAGGCGAATCACCATTTTAATAGCGCCTGCGCCTCCGTCATTTGAAGAATTCATTCTATATGTTTTCTACAAATATATTTTACGATTTTATATGCTCCTAATCAAATACGGTTTTAAATGTGCGACCGGAAGGAGGCTGGTATGTGGGTGTAGAGCATGTGCCGTCAGGACAAAAGAGTGCGCCGCCGGCAAAGAGGGAGGTTAAGAAGTCCTGCTTTTCAATCGGCTGACCTTTTGTATCCGCGGTGGCGGCAATGTGGGCCTGTATGTCACTTTCGCGTAAGACGGTATCATTTAAATTGGGGTATAGAAAACGGCCTTTAAAAGAGGGACCACCAATCTTAATGGCATCTGCTTCTCTTGTATAATATGCGTCAAAGACCTTAGAACCGGCCACAACACCGTTGTAATATACGGTAAAGCGGCGACCTTCACGATTCACAGTAATATATACCCATTTCTGAACTGGGAAATCGTCCAGGCGCATTACATTATAGGTATTAGTGTTATTTGATACAAGATTGACAACCGCATATGTTGTTTGTGGCGTATCATTGGAGTTATGAACATAGAGTTTGAAGGGTCCAATAGAAAGGAGAGGCTGTGCGCTGTCATTATTGCGGGGAGTGTGGTCATAATTATTGAGATAAAGATATGTGCCGAAAGAGCCGCCGCCGGTTCCATAATAGAAACTATTATAGACTTGTCGTGGGGTGCCGATACGGGTTGTTATATCCAGGGAACCTTTGGAGGGGGAAAGATTCGTCTCAGAAACTGGGCGGAATGCGTAGAGGAGTCCCCATAGCACGAGTGTAATACCTGTAAGTGCGGCAACAATCATGAGAAGGGAAGGACTGCCGCCAGTCCCTGAATTGAAACTGAGGCCACGACGCATATATTTCGCACTATAGTGAAGAGCGTAGGCAATAAGGAATAGACCACCTATAATGCCACCAAGGGCAAGGCCGAGTTTTTTTAAGAAATCACCACTCATGAGGGTCTTCTATTGATGCCTTGTTTAAAAATGGGCAGGTGGATACTACTTAGGAGCAAGTCCCATCGGCAACATTATCTGATTCCAGTTTAAATGATGGACTAACAGTGGAGCCGTAGGCGCGCATAACATCAGGGCTGACAATGGAGCCCCAGAGGCGAAGGCGCTTAATGCGGACCGGTTGTGCAGATGAGGTTTTAAGTTCATCACGGAAAACAAGGGTTGTGCTATTTTCTAATAGACGTGCCGGTGCTGGGAATACCTGTGTTTTATAGAGGGCACCATTGACATATGCTTCCATGAATTTATCTGAAAGGATAAAACCGACATTGAACTCCTTACGAATAGGCACGTTGGAAATAATAATTTCTTTCGTTCCTATATTATCTCCGTCCTTTGTCTTCACAATGAAATGGAGGTCATTCTTATTTGGTTCTAAAAAGAATGTAAAGTTAGCTTCGCCGGCGCCATTTGGGGATGTTTGAGAAAGGATGCTAACATTTGTCCCACCAGTATGATTCACATCAAGAATCATGTCAAAGCAAAGACTAAAATTATAATAGACGGTGTCGCACATGTTAGCGGACACATCCTCATGTGTAGAGGACTTCTCATCTTCCCATTTTACATGACCATTGTCACCACCGCCCAGTAGGGTGGTGCGGAGCGCTCGTCCAAAGAACGAGCTGTCACCACCGGAAAGCACTGAGCCAAAGACGGGTTTATATGTGAAATGTATAATTACAAGAATAATTAATGCGACAAATGTAATAATTAGACCGTAAAATAGAATATTCATAAGAGTGCTGGAACTGCCTCCACTATTTGCGCTTTGGCCGAAAAAATAAGAGCCAGAATTCATTCCTGTTATGAATGGTTCATTTTATAATAGGCATACCAACCGAGGGCACTTACTAAGGCAATTGCGCCAGTAGCAATCGCCGCCCCTTTAGCCATGTCTTTAAATCCCCCAGCATCCAAATCATCAGGCACATATACGGGACTACGGGCGCGGGCACCGAGAGCAGCATAGAAACGAATTGCGTCTGCTTCTGTATGATTAGACGGTTTGCCGAGGCTTTCATTCACGGCGTTATGAATCTGGACTGTCCAACGGAAGAGGTCAGTGCGACTATCCAAACTGGGAGTAATAGGGTATTGCTTTAAGAAGTCGGCATAATGCGTTTTACAAATGGGACATGGAATCATATACTGAAGACTTTCGTAGAACTCCTTTGCGGCGCGTTTTTCTGGGAGTGTGGGAGAGTTGCTGTAGCCAAGGGCGGCAAGATGTATGGTGTGCCAGAAGAAGGGCCCCCATACGGCGGGAGGGATACTCATAGGAACTTTACCATGTGTATCTTCTGATGCGGACATTATAGGGTATGTAAGAATTATCTAATGTATGTTGGGAATGGAATTTGGTGACATTGAACATACAATGTTGGATTTAAAAATGGATGTAACATCGGATGTTCAACTTCTATGTTACATTAGACATTAGACATTAGACATTAGACATTAGACATTGGACATTAGACATTGGACATTAGACATTGGACATTGGACATTGGACATTGGACATTAGACATTGGACATTGGACATTGGACATTAGACATTGGACATTGGACATTGGACATTAGACATTGGACATTGGACATTGGACATTAGACAG
>JACCDG011576979.1_pt1 | contig 57367 bp, 43 predicted proteins | sample 7442471 | NCBI WGS metagenome assembly JACCDG01 (sample SAMN15323444, study PRJNA562643) | freshwater metagenome | isolation source: river surface water | place: USA:Blue River Watershed | collected 2017-08-17 | reverse complement strand
CTTCTAAATCTTTCTCTAAAGGTTGTTCTTTTTCTTTAATAATAGCAATTTCTCTATCATCTTCAAAACTAATGCAAAGATGTTGAGAAATACTAATTTGATACTTTTCACATAAGTAAGTAATAAATGCATCTGAATCAACAGATTGATTATGTGTAATTTGGATTTCATTTGCAGGGAAAAATTCACTTAACATAGTATCAATTTTTCGCGCCGCAATATTTGTTAAATCCCTATCGGAATCATAACATTCACTATTTAACATTACTGTATATCTATCATTCTCTAATGAGAATGAAAAAGCATAATAAATATAAGTCTTCATTTAAATATCCTAACATTTAAATCATAGCATATTTTAACAAGTGTATTGATAATCAAGTCTTCTTGATTAGCTTCTTCTAAATCAAATGATTCTATTTCTTTTTCTTCTTTAACAAGATTAGGCACACCAAAGGAAAGGTATGCCTTTGAGTTGACAATGAGTAAGTCAACTTCATAAAGAGCCGCGGCATTATATACTAACTCAAAACAATGTCTATATACACTTCTATCTACTTGTTTAGATCCAGTATATCTAACACTAATATCACTAATAAGATATCTCTTAAGTAATATTGAAAGAGTCGGCGCACTATATATCTTATTAAACTTCATCTAGTAACCAACTTTCACAAAATAAGAATTTTAAATCAGAATACAAATATCTATATCTTAAATAACTAACAAACTTATCTACTTCTAAATCTGCTAATTCAAATTTAACATCATTAAATACTTTATATGTATTATCTAGTGTATCAAGAATCTTTCTAAAAGAAGATTCTTTGAGTTGAAAAGGTTCTGTGTAATCAGATCTATCAAGTACGATCTGTGAATCATTAATTGCGGAAATGTACATGGTGTATTAAAGCATTTTTACGATGAAACACTTTGAAACGTTTTTATTGTGATACCCAATAAAGCCAACATTAAGATAGAATATAAAATAAAGCGCCATAATAATGCGCAGGAACATTGCAGGGACTAAGGGCAAAATGTAAGGGGACCAAGGATTAAGTACTAGAGGGACTATGCGTTTGTCATGCAGGGACTAAGTCCCTAACAAATTTCTATTATTCCTTACCTATTGCTTTTCTAAAGCAGTTTTGGTTTGGTTTTAGTCTCGCCTCTCGTCTCGTTGAATGTTTCTTTTTCTCTTTTTTTTTGCTTATTTTAGGGTTAAAACAAGCATTACCCCCTGGCGGGGGTTTTAAAAAAAGAACAGATTTATCCTCTGTACACACCAAGGAGCAAGCATGCACAGAGAACACAACAACACAACACACAGCACGGAGCTCTGCATATAAATACCTATACAATTAATAATGAATAAATGTCAAATAATATTTTAAATTATTTTTTACTAGCTTCTAGAGAGCTCATATACACGTTCAATTTTGTAATTGCGCTTCTTAATTTAGTACGTGTATTGAAGTCGCTGACTGTATCTCTGAATTCAATGAGCTTCTCAATATATTCATATACCTGCTGAACAGTCCAATTTTCTGCATGCATTTCATCTGAATCAATGATTCTAAATTCAACAAGAGATGTTTCATTTTGTTTCATTTTGTTTAATTCTGTTTCAGCCTCTTTGAAACAATTAGCAATGCTTGTATGCTTATAAGATTCCAAATCCTTAACAATAATCTTAGCTTGACATTTGATGAGTTCTGCAGAATTTAATAATAAATTCAATGTGTTAATTACTTTGTGACGATTTGCAAGAACTTCTTTTACGAATGCATTGTGTAGATCATATTGAATTGCGCTAAACTTCTTTGTGAGAGAAATAACTTCTTGTCTTGCCTTTTCATCTTCATAAGAGACGAAATCACTTCTTAATTTTTCTAGATTAGAGATAATTTGATTTAACATAAATACAGATCCTTTGTTCATTTTGTAAAAATAAAGACTATTTTTACTCGGGGTTTAGTTCAGTACATTCTGTGAAAAGTGTCTATAAATACTGAACATTTAGTGAAAAAGTACAATTAAAAGAGGAACAGAAAACCAGATTACAAATAATTCATTACACATTTTGTTCTTTTGCTTTCTGTTCTTGGATTTTAATTTTGATACTGTCAATTCCTTCAAGAAGACTATCATAGGCTTCATTGGAGATAAAGCCCATCAAATAGAGGAAAAACGCTGGTAAGAGAACAATATACAAGAATGCAGTTACCAATTGGAAGATTGGAGTCCACTTGTAAATACCCAGCATAATTAATAAAGCAACAACAACTTTAGCCCAACGAGGAGTATTATCATACATCTCTTTTAAGGACTTGGATTTTTGTTCAGTACTTTTAGCTTTAGCAGTCTTCTTTTCCTCGGTCTTTTGTTCAGTATTTTCTACTTTATCAGAAACAGGGGATTGAGTTTGCTCGGGGTTTTGTTCAGTTTCGTTGTTCATTTTTTGTTCATTCTTTGACATTACAGTTTTCCTTAGACTAAATGGTCTTTGATTTGTTTTTGGATTTCGTTATCAAATGATTCTTTATCATTTAAAAACACATATAGATTAATGTGCCACACAAAGAAGTTTAGAATATAAAAAGTAAATAGCTTTCCAATAAATTCTAAGTCTAAGTGTTGGTGAATAAGAATAACATTGTTGATTCTAGTCAAGATATATCCAATAAAGAATACAGAAGTTAGAATCCACATTGATACATATAAATCAAACATTTGTTTCCTCATCATCGATAAAAGGTTTTGGAGATTTTTCTGTTGGATTTGCATACATAATATACAAGTCTTGGTGTCTACGATCTTTCACAAAACGAATATCATAATTGTATTCTCTGAAGTATTCGATTTCTTTTGCAAGAATAAGAATACGATTTTCAAGAGAAGGGATACGATAAGGATCAAATTTAATCATAACAGAACCATCATTATTCATACGAGTAGTATAAATACCTTTTTCATCGGAGATGATTTGTTCATTTAGGAATTTTGTTGATTCGGGGGCATTAATAACATCACTCATTTAATAGATCTTCCTTCAAAAAGAGATAAGTAGCTTACGAAAAATAAGCCAATTGGAATCCATAACGCAAACAAAGCGATATAGAAAAGTGGGAAATAATAAGCAATAAAAGCATTCATTGTAAGACTGCCAAAAATTCCTAAATTAATTTCCCAAGAACTGAGATCAATTTCAAATCTATAGATTAGATAAGCGCTTGATAAGCAACTAACAACAAACAAAATAAAAGCAATCATTAGTTGTATTCTCTCTCAGTTAATGTACCTACTAAATAGGTAACCAAAGCCACTGCTGTCCAAAATGCAATATTCATTACAAAATAAACAGGATAGTAAATAGTTAAATAACTATTACTGATAATCGCCAAAGACATACCGACTGTTACAGTACCTGGATAGTGAATAATGTAAAGAGTCTTTGAGAGGTAGTATGTTGTGACTAAATACCATGCAATTAAAAGCATGATAGCAAAAAGTTCGACACTCATTTTATTTTCCTTTTTCTATGAGAATTGTCTGTATGCATGTACTAAGAATGTAACACACATGATGATAGGAATGGAGATTCTGAAGAATCTAGGGGTTGGTTTTCCAGTTTCAGTTTTGGTAAGACTGAGAACCAGATAAAGAAATACGCAATAACCAAAGACAAACAAATTATCTAGAGGCATCTTCTTTCTTCTCTTCTTCTACTTTTACAATAGCTTTCAATACTAGTTCGTTATCACAATTTTCTCTAATAACAGCAACTAACTCTTGAACAGAAGAGGCTTTGATAGTTTCAACAGAACCATCAGACAAAATAACGGTATATAGCATGGTGTAATCCTTTACAGGTGATAAGTGAAAAAATACCGGAATATGGTAAAAAGCTACCAAGACCATCAAGAATATAATTCTTTAGGTTTCGTCCTTGCTTAAGGGACTCATCAGTTGGATTAGTTGTATTCTACAACTTCAACATCGTCTGTTTGTTCTTCAAATAAGAACGTAATGTCGTAACTACCAACCTTACAATAAGCAAGTGTTGTGTAATTGATTTCGCGACCATTATATCTTTCCACCAAAGAATAAGCATAGAACCACAAATGATCATCATGTTTAGCTGTACCTTCTAAAATTGCTTTTGAAACTACATCACATAATTGATTTCTCTTTAAAAGATTATCATCACTCTCATCAACTAAGAGTAATAAAGCATTCTTTAAAGCATCTTTGCCTTCTTCTTCTACCTTACCCATTGGTAAAACCTTTGTAATTACATCTCGTTTTGTTAATCCAAAATATAATTCGCCATCTTTTATAAATACTTCAAGCATGATAAAATCCTTAAGAGAGGGGTTGTTGAGTCTCACTGCGAGTCTCGTCTGGTTTTAAAGAAAAGTAAAACTACCAGGACCGTCGAATTTAAAATCTAGGTTTCGCTCTTGTTAAAGGAGCTCATCAGCTGGATGGTGTATTTATAGAGTAAATAAAAGATAAAAAAGAAGGAGATTGCTCTCCTTCTTAAACAATAGTGTAAACGTCGCTAATCCATCAACCCAACTTGTTAACCACGAATTCTCTTGACTAACATGTCAGACTTGGTTACATCTGTAGCTTTATCAACTTTGTACAATTCAGCTGCTTTCGCATCTTTTTCATACTTAGTGTCAAAAATTCCATTGAAACCATCAGGATTTGCAGTATCGATATCATGAATGTCGTTTTCTCGCACTAACATCACAAACTCTGCCTTAAAGGCTAACTTTGGATATTTTGCTACGAATTTCAACATTGCACCTACATTCATTGGGAACTTCAATAACTTGCCAGCCCAGGATCTTTTAGGATCTTCATGAGCTGGTACTTCTGTCATTTTCGGATAACCAAGAATTTCGCTGCTGTGACTTTTCTTATCGCTTTCTTTCTTTAACATAGCCAACCTTGCGGTCAATTCTGGAAGATTACTGACGTGATTTCCACTTACAATTAATTGTAAAGTTTCATCAAAAGACAAAGTATCGATATTATAATCTACACCATTTACTGTAATTGCGCTCATAAAGAACGTCCTTTCTGCTTTCAAAAGCATCTAGTTTTTTGAATTATATTACATAAATACACCTATTGCCTTTTCTTAGAGAATCTTTAGGCGGAGTACGCCGGCTAACTCTCTAAATAAATTACATAGTGTATATTTAACGGTTGAAAGATTATAAGAGTCCCAACAAAAAAAGATCTGATGATTGGTAATTGTGTTTCGGCTTCAATTTGCCTCATCAGTGTGGGAAGACCCACATACACAACGGTTGTAAAAAGTAAATAAAGTTAAATAAAAAATAACAATCTAATTAAATAAAATTTAGATTAAGAAAAATTAATAATTAAAATTTATTCTTCGTCGTCACTGTTCTTTCTATTTGCTCTAAGAAGAGAAGACCTGTTAGGATTGGTTGCAACAGGTTTATCTGTATCTACACTATTTTCTTTTGCATTAGCAGCAGGATTGACTACAGTTTTCATTGTAGTTTTACCCACAGTGACTTTAGTTCCTTGCCCAGAAGCAGCAACGAATACATTCTTCCCTGAATCTAAATCCAAGGAGGCACCATTTTTGACGGTGTATAACGAATGAGTTGAAGATAGAGATTGAAACAGTTGATTTTCTGCTTTTGCAAGTTCTACTTCTTTGTGATTTTTGATTGTTGTTTCCAACAAATCAATTAATACTTTCTTTTCTGCATCATTAGTTGAGCTTGCAACTTTATTGAGCAGTAAATCGATGACATCTTTCATGTCTTGTATCCTTTGTTTTAGGTTTTGTTTTTTTGATTCTTTTTAACTCAAAGTTAAATGAGTTGGACTTCTAATTCTAATAGTCATGATCGACTCCTTTCTTTTTATGTTAAAATTCAGAACTTTCTTCGAATTCTTCTTCTCGATCTTGCTGTTCTTGGAATTGAACCTCAGAGAATACTTTTTTATAAATGTCCAAGCCAGTTAAATTACCTGAATGAAATTCAATTTCTTTGTTTTCATCTAAGGAATTTGTGAGGACATTTTTTAGATGAAGATGTTTGATTGCAGAAAAAAGCGCTCTTCTGCAGTTGTTCATCATGTTTTGTTGATCTTCATTAACAGGTGTGGTGTTCTTCAACACATCAACATACACCTGAATCATAGAATCAAAACCCAACAACAATAAAGTTGCTTGGAAGATTGAATTCACATTATATTTTTCTGCTTTTTTGATGCCAAAAACAATAGCATCAATACTTTTATCATTAAGATAATCAACAGTTTCGGCGAATAAAGTATGCACCATATATTGCCTAATCTGAGATTCGCTATAACCCTTTTCTTCTATAGTAAGATGTTTCTTCAATCTCTGCCAAGATGAACCTTTTTCTGCTCTTTTTGCTCTAAACGAATTTGCAAGTTCATTTAGCTTATATCTTCTAGAGATAGCACTGCTACCACACTTTTGTTTTTTAAGCTCATCTCTTTCTTTTACATATTGATTATATTCTTCCTTGTCTGATGAAGATTGGAAAGAGTGTAAATCTATATCGAAATTTTTAGAGCAGAATTCTTTTACCTCTGTAGGGAACATTTGGTTATACAATTCTTCAAAAGAACCAAGATTCTCTAGATTTCTATTAAAAGAGGTACCACTTAAAAGGTGCATAGCCTTTCTAAATGAAGATGCATAATTGTAACCATCTCTATTGTTTCTTCTTCTTAGCAATAAAGCTATTGGGAATGCCACAACCTCATCCAATTCTTCTTCGCCTACATATCTCTTTCCTTTCAAGAAAATTGACTGCTTTTCGATTTCTCTCAAAACTCGGCGAACTTCTTTCATGTCAAAGCTATTACCTTTAAGAATGTCAAGCACCTCTTCATCATCTTGAGTGCCAAAGTTGTTGCTTTCTAAACCCAAGTTTATGACTTGAGTTTTGGAAACGACCTCGGACAATCCGAGAGGAGCGAGTAATGTGAATTTCTCAGCAATTTTTTTGTCTGTAAAAGTAAGCCAAGCTTTTTTGCCTTGTGGTTCAAAGTCACCCGTATAAGAACCATTGAGATTGATGGTTACAGGATAGTAAACATTCACCAGGCTTGATCTGCTTAATAAATTTTTCACTAATTCCCCCCACCAATTATCATCCAAGAGATAAGATACCTTAGAAGGTACAACTAGCTTCTTATTCTTCCCGTATCCTACTTCTTTTAAAATAAGACTGGGAAGACTTGCCTTGATAAAGTCCAAAGATAGCCCGTACTCGGAATACAAGGCTAGAGCTTTATCTAAACGGTAAGCCAGATTCAAATTCTGATCCATCCTAGACCAATGGTGACTTAATAGAATTCTCTCATCAGAGACTTCTGAATCATTCTCATAGTGGTTTTCCCTAATAAAGGAAATAATTTCTTCAACCACCGCAACTCTAAAACTCTTGATTGCCAATTTCAAAGCAGACAAATCTTTTGCAGAAGAAATCATCTCTTTTGCTTCTACTGCGGGTTTTACCAAAACAGCATTTGTGAAGAACGCTGTATTGTTGTTTTCGTTTGCCTCCTCTATAATGTCTAAGAATAGAGCTACCGCATCTATTACTTCTAACATTTTTTCTTTGATTTGAGAATTATCTTTATTTTCCTCATAAGCATAAACTACAAAGCCAGCAACAAATTTAGAGATCATGTGAATGTCTCTTAATCGTGCATTTCTTAGATTTGTCTCTAAACGATTATTTGCCAACAAACTGACCAACCATTCCAACCCCAATTGATCGGCGGCATTTACCCAGCAGCCTAGACTGCTTTGCTCTTGTTGTTTGCTTTGACTTCTTCCAATGTTAGCCAGCTCATCTCTAAACAAGTCATCACTTAATTTTTTCAAATCAAGCAAAGTGTTTATGAATTTGACAACTTTATCATCATCACTGCTATCAAAATATTCTGTTTTCACTGATTCTGGAGCCTCTGCCTTGATTTGACTATAGATTGCATCCAAATTTAATTCATCTAACACCCCATCCCTAATACCTTTTAAGTTTTCAGGACATGATTGGTGTGTTATATCGTTTTTCCATTGGATATAAAACCCACTCTCTTCAACTTCAGCTTTAACCAAACCATAATCAGCATAAGCATCGGCTTCTCTGATTGCCGCTAATGTACTTGGTAAGTTGTCCATTACTTTTACCAGATTCTCTAGAGATTCTTTTGATTTAGTTGCCTGTATTAACTTGATGCTGAGAATAAGCTTTTGAACGAATAACCTACATCCAAATTCACTATAACCTTCGGGGTCATAGATATTCACCTCTTCCCCTTTTAAGTTGATCATCATCTCTGGCCCAAAATCATCATAGTCAACAAAAGATTCTTTAAACCAAGCTTTGAGACTGTCTGTGGTCCATTCTACTTTTTCATTAAATTGCAAGAAGGATGTATGACCTTTAGCCACAAAAGATACTCCCGGAATCACCAAATTGCGATCCTCTTTGTCTAGATTGATCTTAACCGCACCTCTGTAAAGATGTGCATAAACCAAGCTAGGAAGTACATATTTGTACTTCTGTCTATCAATAGAGCTCTGTTGGATGTTGTTACTGGTGAAAGCAAATTTATCAATCGCTTCCGCCATAAAATTAAAACCAATCTGCCCTCTAAGTGCCAAAACCGCATTAGAAATACTGCCAACGTTCAGCTGGCCGCCGTTAGGTACAACCAATCTTTTTTGAGCTTTAAGTTCTAACGGATCTTTGGTTTCATCATTCTCAAGAACAAAGATCTTCAATGATTCTTTTATAATCAGATCCTTTCTCTGAAAAGCTTTTACGCCTTCAAAGACCTCATCGATCACTGGATTTGATCCTTTAGGCATCCATGCATTCATGTCCCCATCATTATCTCCCACCAAAATAGCTTGAACTTTGCAGTCTAGCCAGATGATCCCATGCGCAACGTTTTTTGCGATCACACTCTTGAACAACTTTTCTGGTACGACTTTTTTCACGAGATCATATTCTTCTTGGGTGCAAAAATGCTGACATTCAGAATGATCTTTACTATTCAGAATATCATATACTAATTTAGGATTATAAGCTGGTATATCGATAATCGCATTTGGATCTTGTATTGGAGTGCGTAACATGTGAACAGGTTGCACCAATTGATCATCTTCCCAGTCTAAATCAGGAACAAAATTCACTGAACCATCAATGATCTTTTGTTGACATTTTTCATCCTCTTTTACAAGGTTCATGTCAGCCATTTGAACATAGTTGGTTTTAAATTTTATGTTACCAAGACTTAAAACCGATTTCGTCAGTTTTTCGATTCTTCTCAAATTGAATTTTTGAATACCAGTTATGGCTTTCTTAAGAATCTTGTTGATCACTAATTGCTTGGTTTTATCAGTTAGCCCTACCATATATGATAATTGGTTGGGCATGAGTAACTTCCCTGGCTTTGGATTGTGCTTTGCCAACATGGTTGACCAAAAATCAACCGAAACCTCAACTGCGAGATCACCATCTGGAACAGCTTTATCTATTCCTTTAAGATTTGATTTTGCAATCAAGCAACCTTTCAGATATTCGTTCTCTTCCAAAACAATAGAGTCGCTGTTTGGATTCAACAACCAACTTTGGAAATTCCTTTTCGCATTTTCAGACAAAGTAACATTATCAACGTTGATTACTTTTCTGTTTTCAAGAATCAACTTGGAGTCAGTCACGATCCCTTTTCCGAAACGGCCATTTAGATTGGCCATTCTGAATTGGGTGATTGTGTTACTTGTACCAGCGGTTTCTAAACCAGCGCCATCATTACCTGACCATCCTAAAGACTCTTTTTCGTTGAACAAGAAACATCTGGGTGTTTCGATATTCAACTTTTGAGGAGTGGTTGTTAATGCCTTACCGTAATTGATAATAGCAGTCAGTGATGGGAAAATCTTGAAACAATTGTCAAAAAAGATTTTTGCAGATTCTCGATCTGTCGCAATTGTCTCACTAATCATATACCAACCAGCAGCATTTAAGCTTTCAATAAGCCTAAATCTTTGGCTCAAAGAGTTGTCTTTCCAAGACACTTTCAAGAACTTTGAACTAGAAAGACCCATTACTTCTGCGCTTGCATCCAATGGTAGGGACCATGTGGTTGCTAAATCAGCAAGCATACTGATGCTATTTTTATCATTTAGAAAGACAACTTCTGCAATGAGCGAATTTGCATTCCCATTGTTTAGAATTTCATCAATGACATTCTTTTTTACTGTTTTCTTACTTACTGTTGTTCTGATTTTCTTCACAGTAGGCTCCTTTTGTTGTGAGGTTTCTGAGGCCTCAGTGTTTGTTGTGTTTGTGTACCATAGGAAGAATTCTACATAGGTATCATCGCCTCTGAGGTAATCTCTATGTCTTACCCAGAGCTCTTCGTCAGCATTAGCTTCATCTAAAAACTTTGGACAATTAGAATGCGCTTTGCATTGTTCAAGTGTCTTTAACAATTTCAATTGATCAGCTTTGCTATCTTTAAGTAAATCACCATAATTCAAATGATCTAGTTCATGCACTAAGGCACGAACCATTTGATTTTCAGTTAACTTATCTGACAAAGTAATTTCTCTTTTAACCAAATTGACTAAACCTGGATTGTCTTGATCAATCACCTTTACGCTGGTTCTAAGACCATTAAAATCAAAGCTTAATTCTGGTTTTAACCAATTTAAGATACTTTTAGTTGATTCGAAATTTGATCCTTGCAACAGAGAATCTGTAATCTCTGTATCTGGGATTGAAAAATGATTCTGGATCATATTTCTTTCTCCTTGTTTGGGTTGCAACTGGTTGGCCGCAGCAGTGCTTTGGCTACCAATAGTTTGTGTTTGTGTTTGTGTGATAGTTGTTGGAATATGAGAATTTAGAAGATCTAAATTGAGATTGCTTAAGCAAAAGCTTGTCAACCCCAAAGCTTTGGATAAACAGACTAAGGCAGATGGACAAAACCAACCCTTACTTGGCACTTCAGCTTTAGCCTTAGCAGTATCAGCTTTAACCTTAGCAAGAGTTTCAACCTTAGCAGCAGCTTCAATTTCAGCCTCGGTCTTAGTTTCAGCTTTAGCAAGTTTAAGAGCTCTTCTCTTGGTTGCTTCTTTTTGTGCTTGAATGGTTGATGGCCATTCACTCTTTGCAACAAAAGAAACAGGGACGCGTGAAGAAGAAGAACAGAGTTGAACAGCAGGAGTGGTAAGAGTAGCGATTACATTTGCGATTGCATTTGCTACTTTTTTACTCTTGTGAGAGAGTTCATTACTGATTGCATTGATTTCAGCAAGGCTTGTTGCTTGCTTGATTTTCTGGATTAGACTGGTATTCATCTGATCGACTCCTTGTGTTGTTGTGTGTGTTGGTACAACTGTTTGTACTTCAAGCTTTGCTTGAAAAGCTTTCTTTGCGATTTTGTTTTGCAAGAGAATTTGTTTTTTGCTTGACAATTTTTTAGCTGAAGTAATACTTTTTGTTGAAACTACTTTTGTTACAACGGCTTCTTGTGTGTTGTTGATTGCGTTTAACATTTGCAATCTCCTTTATTTTGTGTTCTGTTTTGTTTAACGTCGTCTCGTCAAATTTCGTCTCGTCGTTGCCAATTGGAATAATAAACGCTTAAAAAAAGAACAGACCATCTTTCGATGGTAGCGCTTATAAGTAGATGTTTTGGCTAGAGATGAACATAAGATTTGAACGACTAAAAATAATGAAAGGGTTGGAAGGCGGGGCTTCGGGGGAGGTTGACGAATCAACCTGGCTGCAGATCTGAACGCATTACGGTATCTAGCATATAATCTGCTAAATTTTACTAGATACCAAACTAGGCTTAAGCATGTTAACTCCTGAGTTTAAGGGTTGGGGAAAGGGGGAAGGGTGTGGGGCGCTTGCAAATTTACAACGCAACAATCAACAATAATTTGCAAATTTGTTGTTGTGCTAGGATTACCATTTCTGGACTATCTCCTTTGGTTAGGGTTAAAGAAAGGCACCAAATTAAGCAGCAGTAACAATAACAACTACTACATCACCAAAATGGAGATAGATATCTCCAAAACAAACAGAAGCTGCGCTGAGGGATAAAAGGAGATTAGTATAAGTACCTACTCTCTTAAAACCTAAAGCAAAAATTTGTTTTTTCTTTAATGATAAAGCAAGAACCAAAGTCCTTACTGTTTTCGTGATCACCACTCCCTTACTCATTTGAATGAAAGAAATAAGAGAAGTAAGGATTAGAGTAGATTGTCCAGCTAGTTGTTGTTCGGTCATGCCTTCTTTGTAAATCCTTTTGAGGAGCTTACAGAAATAGTCGTATAAACCGGCAGACTTCAATTTTGCTTTCAAGGCTCTATCCATAACAGCTTGACTTTTGTCAATTTTATTAAATCTTAGCATTTTGATCTCCTTTTGTTGCTAAGTGGGAAGTTTCGTCTCGTCGTTTCGATCGTTTATAAAAAATAGAAAAAATGATAAAGAGTGTTGGTTGAGAAAACTCTATCTTCTATAAACGATAACTTTTGAAACACTAGACACAGATTTCGACCCCGAATCGGGTCTCATCAGCATAGCAGCGGACGCTATGTATCTTGTCTATTAAGTTGATTAGTTAATTAATTAAAGGCGATTAATTACCCCCAAAATCCAATAATTTAAATTTACCGTTAAATTGACTGATTCCTATGTTGCCGTGATGAAGGTCTCCCAACACTTCTTCCTCAAACAAATCGCATAATTCTTTGATCTGAGGAGTTAACAATCCATACCAATCTTCCCCATTAGGAAAATGTTTTTTGAATCCTAAATTGAAATAGTAATTAAATCTATTTTTATCCATATACCCTTTTTTAAGACATCGCTTTGTATAATCTAAATATAGCCTTACTCCTTCAGTCCAAGCCTCTTCTCTATCTTTGAAACATTTATTTGATAGGAAGAAATCCACCATTCCCGCACCTAATTTTGCTTTTGCTGCCTCATAAACAGCATCAGCATCTTCATTCACCGTAATTAGTTTTTCAGATAAGATTACCCTGTAATCCTTACTAACCAAAAACAATTCTGGTAGCCATTCGATTGTCTTGGAGTTATAACTCTGAACTTCTTTTCGATTACTTTCCCTTCCCTCTTTCAAGGTGTCATACTTTAACACCTTGTAATTTCCTAACCATACCTTCCTATATTTCCCACAAGTATTTTCCTTTGAAGCCAATACAATATTTACCTCTTCTTTGCCAGCAATAAGATCTACTGGCAACAATTTTTTCATGACTAATGTTGTTTGCATGATACTCTTTTCTTCTTTATTTACAGTCTTGAAGTTTAAAGACTAAAAACAGGTTTCGGCTCTCAATTAAGCCATCTTCAGTATAAGGACAACCTTATAGACCTCCCTTGTTAAGGGGAAAAGAGAAATGTTACTTGCTTTCCTTACCACTGCACATGGTTAAAGTAAGAACGAGAAAAAGGAATGAACCAAATGTACCAGCAAATTCATTTGCCCAAAGGCCTAATAATGCTACTAATACAAGGAAAAGAGAAGAAATACCGGCTGTTACTTTACTTTTTTCTGTTTTTGCGATTTCAACGAATAAACAGACAAGAAGAACGAATGGTACAACGAAGATTACAGCAGGAACTACTGTTAAAAATAAATAACTCATGATATTACTCCTTTATGAGTTTTTTTGTTTTTCTGAGGTTTCGGCTTCTAAGCCATCATCAGCATGCGGCACTACGCATGGACCTCCCTGTTAAGGGTTGTTGTTGTTAGTAAGTTAGTAATGATCAATGAGTTTTTGAAGTAACCCATTTTTCACTACATTTTCAAACCATCTCTTATCGGTTGAAAAACCGGCTTCAGCTGATTTGAACATTTCATCATCTAAGAAGATTTCATCATCTTTTAATTGATCTTTACGTCCTCTGCAGGACATAATTACCAAGTCAATTTGATTATATGCTTTCTTAAGGTCTTTGATTACAATTGTCTTTTCCCTGAGATTTTCACTCAAGGTTACATCCATCATTTCTCCATCGCCATGACCAGCAACAAGGCCGATCCTGCAGGAGAATTTTCTTTCATGATACCAAGCTTGTGGCACGGTCCATAAAAGTTTTGATAGATCAACAGTTGCGCCAAAAGCAACCTCTGTTTCTGGTGCTGCTACTACACAGAAACTAGAGTTGAACAATAAAAACTCCCTGAGAGCTTTATTTGCTGATAAGAAAGATTCGTCAATTTCTTGTAATTGGTTTCTTTGCACTCTGTTTAAGTCTTTATCACTCCAATATTCTAAAATTTCATCCTTGGAAAGGAGAGATTCGTGAAAGAATGTTGGTCTGTTGAATGAGTTGATTGCATCTGGTGCACTCAATGATTCAACCTCGCTAGCGGAAACTAGCAAAAATAGTGATCTTAAGAAAAAACAAAAACCAAAGAAAGGAAGTTTTCTTGATCTTGCGGTTTCTTCTGTTACTCCAATGAACGCTGCACCTCCTACAACAAAGGAACCAATGAGAGAAATAAAATCCTTCTCAATTTGCGCATGAATAAACAAAAAAATCGTCAAAGAAAAAGAAACAAAGAAACGAGCAATATTGTACCCGAAGGTATCTCTTCTGCTGTTCTCACCAATGATAAAGAAAGACAAAAAGTCTAGGAAAAAAGCGTACATGTTAACATCCTTTCTCAATGTACAGGTGTTGCTATTCTCTATCGGTACAACATGTACCTAGCACCGGGGTGGGCTAAAAAGAAACAGAAAATACTTGGGCAACATATATATTACCTCCCCCCTATAACCACTCTTTTACTTCTCTATATTAGACCGGGGTGGTGTTTATTTTTCGCTTTATTAATTCCCAAAAAAGCAGTATTCTAAAAAAATAATTAACCAAAAAAAATTAGCTATAGGGAAAATTTTATGCTCTCAAAAGAAGAACGCCAATTAGAATATTTTAATAAATTGTCTAATAACAACTCTAGATACGATAAGTATTTAGAAAAGTTATCAGAAGAGAAAAAAGCAAAGATTGCAGTTAGCGTCAAGAATCAAGGTGTATATACTGCATCTCCTTTAACTTGCAATGGTCCAGATAAATGTCCTTTTTTTGCTAGTTGTCCGATTAATGATCTTGATGCTAATGGTAAAATTCAAAAAGCAAATCTACAAGAGTATCCTGTTGGTATGCCTTGTATTTTAGAGAAAAGTTTTGTAGAGCAGCAGATTGTAGATTACATGCAACATTTAGATGTAGACCCTTCTAACCCTGTTGAGATGAGTATCATAAATGAATTAGCTTTAATTGATTTATATAAGCAACGTTGTGTTACTGTTTTAAGTAATGGAGATAAGAATGGTTTTGGTAGAGATTTTCTTTTAACTGAAATCACTGGTTTTAATGAAAATGGAGATGTTGCTACTCAAACAAAGTTACATCCCTTATTAGAGCTAATTGATAAATTAGAAAAAAGAAGAGAACGTTGGTTAGAGAAATTAATGGAAACTAGAAAATCTAAGGCAGATTTTGTTTCTAGATTAGGTAATGAGAATCAGAACTCAAAGGTATTAGGTGAAATTCAAAAACTTAGAGAAGCTTTATTAATTGCACAAGAGAATGTTATAGTTGTAAAAGATGAAATTCTCTTGGATGATGCGAAATGACACAGCAAAAATATCTCAGAACTACTTATAAACCTTTAGATGCTACGAAATCGAGTCTTGCTTTTTCTGAATCAGAAAACTTTCTTTTCAAAATTAAGAAAACAGAACAACAAGTAGCAACTAGTACCTTAGATACTAAGTCTTTACCTTTTACTGATTCTAAAGATATTTTAAAGAATGCTGCTATTTTAGATATTGAAACACTTGGTTTGAAAACTGAGTCTATGCATGAAGTAGCTTTATTCAATCTAGAGCAAAATGAATTAAATATATTTATTCCCGAAGCAAATTTAATTAGAAAATTAGAAGACACTAATGCAAGTATGGTTTCTTCTTCTAAACTAAATCAAGTAAATGTATTGAAGGGTATGCATCCTGATTTAGTAAAGCAGATGTCTTTTAGAGATATTGCTATTGTTGACTATTTGATGAATAAGAATAGTTATAATGAGATACTTGAGAATATAAAAAATTTAAAAAGAAATGCTACATATTTTAATAATTTAGATACTGTATTGCAGTCTCAAATAGACTCTTTAGAGAAGAAATTAATTAATGTAAGAAATTTTGATCAAAATGCTAGCGCAGCAAATGAAGTTTTAAAAGCACAAGAATTGTTGATAGAGGGTGATGCTTTAAATCCACAATTAGAGAATCCTAGATTGTTAAAAGAAGTTGGATTACACGCAGCTTTTGAAAGAGATGAACCATTCCTTTCTAAATATATTCTTGAAGGTTCTGAGAGTTTTAACAAATTTTTAATTTCGAATCCTGCGGAAGCTGAATATTTAAAGTATATGCGTACTAGAAATATGCAATACGGTTCAGAGACTTTTAATGCTTTGATGCAAGATTATTTCTCTAAGTTTAAATATTCTTCACAAAGAATTTCCGGATTAGCTAAAGACGTAAAGATAAATGTGCATACAAATGTTTCTATGAAACAGATGCAAGAGCAATTAGCACAGTTAATGAAAAATAAGACTCTTTATGTTGCTAATATTAAATTTGAAGCAAAGAAGTTTGGTTCGCAAATTGCCTCTGAAGCAAGAGAAGAAATGATTCTTGCAGAAGCTGAATATAAAAAAGAGAATAATATACCAGACAATGTAACACTTTCTAAACGTCAATTAGCAGATTTAAGAAGTCGCGCATTTATAAATAACAATCCATTTATGACAGTCGCAGGAATTCCTGCTTCTGCATCTACTGGTGAACCTTTTTACTCTACTGGCATTGAGTATAATGCTGCTTTAGCAGAAGCAAAAGTACATGGTGATTATAGTAATGTTTCTGATGTATTCTTTCAGACTACTAAACAAGGCAGCGCAAGAGATATTCAAGATATAATTAGAGCGCAGCAATCGATGTTAGTCAAAGAAGGCTTGCTTTCGAACGTCTCGTCTCCCTTGGGGCTTTCAATTGAAGCTCAGTCTCGTTTATATATGTTTACTTCTGCTTTAAGTGAAGGTGCGCCGGAATTAGAATTAAAAGAAATATTGTCTAGTTTTAAAGAGACTCACACCGCAGGTTTAGATACTTTAATACATGAGAATATTGTATTAAGAGAATCAGTAGTACAAACTGAAGCTTTATCTCAATTTTCTAAGATGTCTGAAGAAGAAAAATTAACGTATTTAAAGACAATAAAGAAAACTGATCCATTGTATAGAGCTGCGGCGTATGCAAAAGTATTTGAACAAATTGTACCAAAGATCCAAGAGATTAACTTACAATCTAGAATTGTTACTGACTTGGGAGAAATAGCAGACAAAGCACAAATATCGGCTTCTCAATTAACTGAAACTCCTTTATATAGAGAACAACAACATATTCAAAGTGTAGAAGAAGTTTTAAGAAGTCAAGGAGTTCCAGAACCGGAAATTGAAAATGCCAAAAATATTTTCTCAGATACTATTGTTACAGAAAAAATAAAAACTAATTCTTACAATAGAAAAATAATTTCATCTTATACATCTTTTAAAAAGAATTTGCAGAATAATGCTTTATATAATTATGCAGGCAGGGGTAAGGAATTTGAAAATTTAGAACAAGAATTATTAGAAAAAGGTTTTATTTATCATACTGGTGATACTTATGAATTCGATTCTGATTTATTGGATAGTAGAAAACAAAGTGAACAAGCAATAAAAAAACGCGCTGATCTTAGATCTTTCTTACAAACTAGAGGTAATAAAGTACATGATTTGATTAAAGGTTTTGAATCATTAGCTAGTTCTTTTATTAGCGATGATTTTTCAAATAAAGTAGAAAAGTCTCTTTTATCAAGAACTCCAAAAAATCTACCTCAATTAAGTTTAGAAAAATTTAAAAAACCGCATGAAATAAAGACTACCGAAAAGATAAGAGATGTAATAAAGAAAGCAACTGAACATAAACATACTGCTAGTTTATTACAATCTAGAACTAAACCTATACCAGTTGAAGCAATGATAAACGAAATACAGCATCATGCTTTTAATGCCGAAGCGGGTTATGGAAAAACAACTAGTGGTTATTCAGAAACAGAAATTAATTTAGCAAAAGAAAAATTTCTTGCAGGAGAGCCTTTAGTTGCAGAAAAAAATCAAAAAATTTTTATTACTCCGCCGGAAAATAACAGAGAGCAAGCCTTTGCACGTGCTTTCTTTGAGATAAAACATTATGAATCTACTGGACAAGTTATGGATTCTAAAAAATACGTAGCTTCTAGAAAAGAAAATTATGGTAGTTTAACTAAAGAAGTAATTCAGCAGGCTGCTACTAGACAGATAGATTTAGGAGATACTGCTTACCAATTTGAAAAAGATTTAAATGAAGTGCCTGTTTATAATCAGAAGACAGTAGGAGATTACAGATCTGGTTTTAGAAATTATATAGATTATGGCGAAATTAAAACTTCTTATGGTGCTACTTATGTAGATCCTTCGCATGATGCTTCTGTTGATTTAAATGATCAAGCAAAAAGATATGCTGATTTAAATTTTAGATTAGAAGAATCTTTTAATATGCCAAAAGCTGAAAATGGTGGCGTACCTATATATAACGAAAAAGAAATAAAGAATTTTGTTTTTGATAGAAAAGTACCAGATAATATAAAATCTAAACCTATTTTATTTGCTTCTAGTAACCCAGTAAGTACTGCTTCTACTATTAAGGCTTTGCCACCAGGATTAACGGTTTCTGAATTAGACAACATAGCAAATACAATTATAGAACAAAATTTTGATAATGGTTTAAATAAAGTGTTTTCAGAATTTGCAAGTTCTTCTGCAGGTTTAAAATTTTTCGGTATGTATGCAGCTGGTGCTGCAGCCTTAGCTACTTTAAGTTTAATACAAGAACCTGCTTTAACTAAAGCAAGTGATACTTCTCTTTTATCTCCTAGTTATAATAGATGGTTCGAAAATCAAAAGAAGTTTTTTGGTTCTGAAAGTAATTTCAAGACTGCAGTTAGAGATAAATACTTTGGAAGTAATGATGGTTTGGCTGAAAATGGTTTGGCATCTATACTCCGCAAGGTTAACACAGATTTTGGTTCTCCTTATCAAGGTCCTGCAACTTCTTATAGTGTATTTGAAGATCAAGAATTGATGAGAGAACGCCAAAGATATTCTTCTTATATGTTTAACGAAAGACATTTTACTGAACGTGGTGATATCTTTAATTTGTTAAGAAGTCATATTGCTTACAAACCAGAAATGAGAGAAATATTTAGGCAGTTTGCAAGTCCTAATCAAGGTTTAAGCCAACAACAATTGTTAAGTTTAAAAGGTAATAATTTGCGGCGTCTAACAATCAATAGAGATGATTTTCATATCTCCGTAGAAGATGCAGATACTATTACCTTGCAACAAAAAGGTGTTACAGATAATCCGCTTTCTAAGTTTATGGGTAGTGGTAATTACTCATTCCGTTTAGCAGGTATTGATGCTCCTGAAACTTCACATGATGAAAGAGTTGCACAACCACATGCTGAGATTTCAAAAGAAATGTTGAAATCTTTAATGCAAGGAAAAGAATTATCTTTAGTATTTGATCCAACTAATATTACTTATGGACGTCAAGTTGCTACATTGTTTGCTGGAGATAAGAATTTAAATTTAGAATTATTAAAAAGAGGTGCTGTTGCTTACTTACCTTATGAAGGTAAAGGTCAAGAGCAAATGTACAACGAAAAAGCTTTTAGTGCTGCTCAAAAATATGCAGTAGAACAACGCAGAGGTATGTGGAGTGAGCCCTTTTTTCAAGCATATAATGAAATGAATAAGCAAACTCAACAAACTGTTACCTTTAATACCTTTGCTAATAAATCTAAAAGCGCTGAAAATGCAAATTTAACAAATATTTTAGGTGTAATGTTAAGTGCGCAAAAACAAGGCAGAATATCAGAATTTCATAGAGAGGAAATGGATCAAATCTTTAATGAAATAAAAGATAATACTAGGCAAGTATCTATTGAGCCTAGTGTTTTGATTTCAGAAGATTTAAAAAAGAAATATTCTCAAAGAAAAAATGTAAGACCTTTTGACGCAGATTTTGATGAACATAGAAAGCTGGCTAGACACAACGAACATATGCCTAGTTTACAATATGATCTTAAAAGATTAATAGAAACAAAAGGTAGTAAAGATGTTGAGAATAAATTAAAATATTCTGGACAAATGTTGCAAAACAATATTGAACTTATTGAAACTGTACAAACTACAAGTAAATCTTCGGATGTATCAAAGATAACCAATCAAACAACCAGTAAAGCAATCAGAGCAAGAAGATTCAATGATATGCAAATTGCTCAACATAAAGCTTTAATTCACTTAAAACAAAATCACACTAGGATGTAAAAATGGCTGATTACTCAGAAATATATAAACAAAAAAAAGAAAAGGATACTAGTAAAGCAGATGTAGCCTCAATGTTTGTTGGAGGCGCAGCTTTAATGGGTGTAGGTTACGGTTCTAGAGAATTACTTTCTAGAGGTTTTCATTCTGGTATTTTTTCTTCTATGAATGTTCAAGGCAATAGCTTATCAAGTACTACTATTGCTCCTGTATTTTACAACCAAGAATTAAATAGCAATACCAATTTTTATAAGATGACTACAAATGGCCCAAAAATATACAATCAAAACGGTTTTGGGAAAACCATAAACGCTGCGCAAGCAAATAAAAGTATTTTAAATTTAACAGATAATTTAACTCCTGGTAGAGGTATTGCAAACGTTGCAATGCCTGGGTTGTTTAGAGTGTTAAATCCATTAGGGTTTGCATATGGTTTGTATTCTGGTTATGAAGAATCTGGTTTAGAAGGTGTATTTAAAGAAGGCGTAAACATGAGCTTATCTTATGCACATGGTATTAAAGAATCTCAAAGAGAACATACCGTTGGTAAGTTAAATGACAGAAAACTTACTAAATTTATGCAACAAGGTGGTTTTACTCAAAATGAGATAGATAGATATATAGAAAATAGAAATCAAGATAAATTACATGCAAAAGACCCTCGGAGGAATCCGAAAGGAGAAATTACCCAGGCTAGAGAAAACTTAGTTGCTACTGAAGAAAGTTTAAAAAATTCTAAAGAAACAATTAAAAATGCAAAAGTAGCCGAGCTTGAAAAAAAATACGAAAAATTCAATAAAACTGAAAAATTTACAAAGGCTAAACCCGAAGAACAAGCAAGAATATTAAAACATCAAGAAGCTCAAAAGCAAAGATTTACCAATAGAGCAATAAATGCAAATGCGGGAATAAAAGCAACAGAAGGTGCTATATATAATTTAAAACAACAAGCAGGTCCAAATATAACAGAAACTACTAAGATCTATCAAGCTAATTCTTTTTTTAGAATTGGTAGTTTTGGTGCTATGAAAGCAATACCTTACCTTGACAGAGGTCTAGGTTTAGTTGCGCCTGGTATTGGTTCTTACATGTTTGCCTCTGCAGGTTATTCAATTGGTAGTTCTTTGGCTATTGGAGCATCTGAGATGCTTGGCGCAGACAATACTTTTCTTGCAGGTGTTGGTGGTGGTATCTTTGGTGCTTCTGCTTTAGCACCAGTTGGTGCTATGGCATTTAGCAATATTGGAAGTTTAGCAGTTACTGCAGCAGTTGCAGGTTCAGCTATGCTTGCAGTTTCTTTAGGAAGTGGTATTATGGGTGAAGGATTTAAAAGAGTTGGTGAAGCACACAATCGTTTTGACTTTGCTAAAGATCCTGAACCTTTCTTTTCTAGAAATGCAGTTACGATGCGACAAAGAGCTTTGCAATCAATGGGTGGTTCTCATATGAATGCAAGAAATGCTTTAGGCAATGAAGCTGCAGTATTACATAATAATAGAGATTACTTTGCTACTTTTGGAAGACTATAAATGAAAAAACCAGACACAGCTTCTTTATATGAAATAAATGAGTATGGTATTAAGCATCATAAAATACACGCTGATATACCAGAAGATGTAATTCAATATTATAAAGAAAATCATAACATTCGCACTGATGTACATAAAACTTGTATCTCTTGTCAAATTAGACAAATAGAAAAGTACCCAGAAGAAAGCAAATTCATTGTACCTTGCAAAGGTATTCCTAGAGGATTACCTGCAGGTTCTGCTGAGAGATTAGATGAAATTGTTAAAAGCACAAAGATGGATAAGGATCATGCAAGAAAGTTAATGCTAGCTACAATAGATCCTGTAGCTTGGGCTGAATTAATTTTTGGTTTTGATGATAAAGATAATAAATGGAAATTAAGAGCGTATCAAAAAGAACAACTTAGATGTACTTCTAAACGTATTGCGATTAGAGAAGGACGTCGTTCTGGTAAAACATTTATGAGCGCTCTTAAATTACTTTATTATGCTTTCAATCTAAAAGTATCTAAAGGTAGAGATTTGCAAGGCAATGAAGTGATGCTTGGTCCAAGCATAATGATTGTTACTCCTTATCAAGCGCAATTAACTAATATCTTTGAAGAAATGGAAAAACTTATTAAACGTAATTATGAATTACGTTTAGAAGTAACTTCAGGTACTGGTGATAATCTCTATGTGAAGACTCCAACTTTCAAAATGGAATTTAAGAATCAAGCAACTATTACCGGCTTTGTTTCTGGTATTGGTATGCGACAAGACGGTTCTGGTGGTGGTACTATGCGTGGTTTTTCCGCAGACATAGTTTATCTTGACGAAATGGATATGATTCCAAAAGATGTACTAGATAAAGTTATCAATCCTATTCTAGCAACTACACCAGATACAATGTTAATTGCAACATCTACACCTATTGGTAAAAAATCTAAGTTTTATGAATGGTGTTTAGAGCGTGCTGATTTTAAAGAAGATTTCCATCCATCTACAGTAATACCTCACTGGGAACAAATAAAAGAAGAGATAATTAGAGAGTCTACTAAGGAGTCTTTCTTGGCAGAATATATGGCGGAATTTATTGATTCTGAAAGTGGTGTTTTTAGATCTGATTGGATTCAAAAAGCAAGAACAGATTATACTTATCTAGATGCTTCTAATAATCACACTTTAGCAAGAATAGGTATTCAAGCACCAAATTCAAAAATAGTATCTATTGGTATCGACTGGAATAAAAACGCTGGTACTGAATTTTATGTAATTGGTTATTTTCCAGAATCACAAATTTGGGTTGCTTTAGATGCAGTAAATGTACCTGCAGAAGAATACTCTGCAAAACGTTGGATTAAAGAATTGATTGCTTTAAACTACAAATGGAAACCAAATTACATATACGCAGATGAAGGTTATGGACATACTATTATTGAAGATTTAAGATTTCAGGCTTATCAACTAAGAGAAAAGAGAAACAAAACTGCAATTGATGCAGAAACTGTATTAATACCAGATAGATTAACTTCATTTAATTTTTCAGGAAATGTTGAATTAAAGGACCCCATAACAAATGAAGTAGTTAAAAAAGCTGCAAAGAATTTTTTAGTCGAAAATGCTACTAGAATTTTTCAAGAGAATTTAATTTTATTTCCTGCAGAAGATGAAAAGTTAAAATTGCAATTAGCAAATTATATTATTCTGAAACGAAATGCACAAACAGGAAAACCAGTTTATGGTATGCAAAACGAAAAGATTGGAGATCACAGATTAGATGCAATGATGCTTGCTTTAGGTGCTTTAGTTATTGAAGAATCGGTCTTTAGTGGTAAGGGCGTAGGAATTAGCGCACCTAGATTTATTGCTACTGGTAAGAATACTTATGAGTCTTTAGGCCCAGATGAAGAAGCAAATCAAAAGATAAACGATTTACAAAAGAAATCATATCCTGGACAAATTAATGTTTTAAAAATAATGCGTGGTGAATTTAATGAAAAAGACCCGGATACTAAAAAAAATAATTTACCTGCATATCAACCTAATACAAATAAGAAATCTAGAGATTTGAATCCTAAAGAAGAAGTTTCTATACTAGAGTCATTAAGAAATAATCAAACACCCTCTTTTGGTGCAGTTCAAAAAAGAGGTAGATTTGGTTCCAAGAATAGGAGTTGGTAATTATGGCAATTACACCAAAACAAATAAAAAATACAATAAATATGGTGAAAAAATTATTTAGTTCTGGAGAACAGCAAGTAGCGCAAAATCTAGATAATCCACATTCCCTTGATAATCTCTCTTTTGACGATGTATCTGAGGACTTTTTGCAATTATATCCTCAAAATACTCCACCTACTGACATACCTACTATTAACAACCCTATTCCTGGTGGTAGTCCTATTCAACAATTTAACGTACCTCCTCCTCTTTCTAACTTTCATCTTGAACCTTCCATTCACCTACCACCTATCCCACCTCTTAAAACAAACGATTCCTTTATACCATTTTCTGGTTTTAATCCAACAGTTTCTAATTTTGATAATGCTACATTTAATAATAGTCCTCCTCTTATTTTTAACGTTTCAGATCCATCTCAACCCCCACAGGCATTCCCGGGGAAAGAAGCTCTAGACGAGTCTTCTAATCTTATTAAAAATCTTATCTCTCCTTTAGATAATAATCAAGCACCACCTACACACCCCATTTCTATACCAGAACTTACGGTAACACCATCGCCAATTACTACTACACCGCAACCAACACCTGTGGCAGAACTACCGTTAAAAGCACCAGAGACAACACCTGCGGTAACACAACCAGTTTCCCAACCGATTATGTCACCAGAAGTATCAAGTAATCCTGTAATTCAAGCAAATAAGGGATCTGATGTCACTAGCAATATGGTTGATAATTATATGAATTCTACAAGAGGCCAACAAAAGATAGAACAGAACAAGCAACAAAGAGCACAACAACAAGAACAACAAAGACAAGCTTTAATTACTCAACAACAAAAAGAGCAAGAAGCAATTGCCGCAAAAGAAAATCTTGCAAAAACTAGGCAAGAGGCTTACGAAAAAAGAAAACAAACTAATCCTGTCTTTGCAGCTTTGGATAATATGAATAATATAGAAAAGGGTGATCAAGACAACGTTGCATATCAAGCTTTTAGAGAATCTTTTCAAACAGGTGGAACTGGTAACAAAAGAAAACAACAAGATATGCTTCGAGAAGAATTGTTAGGCGCAAATAGAAACAACAATCCAGAAACAGTAAATCAAAGAATTGATTTTTATAGAAATCAAGGTGCAATAAATGATGAGCAAGCAGAACCTTTAAAAGCTTTTTTTAATACAAATTTTGAAAACATGGATGAAGAAGGAGTGAAGGGTTGGTTTAATCAATATAGAAATAATTTAAAAGGCGGAAAAATGACACCTAGACAAGCTAGACTTTCTGTAAATCAACAAATGGATAATAAAAGAGAAGGATTCTTTTCAGCTGGTTCTAAAGAAAATTTTAAAAATTTTGCTGGTAGAGCTCTTGTTGGTGGTGCTTTTGGTGCTGCTATAGGTACTGCTACTGATGATAATCCTGAAGCTGGTTTTGTTGCAGGGGTTGTAGGTGCTACTGCAGGTAAAAATATTGCAGGTATGTTAAGGAATAATACTGACATGTTTGAAGGTAAAATGATAAATAGTTTATTGAAAGACACTGCTAAAGGTAAAACCAGAGCTCAACAATTAGAAGCTGTTGATGATTTAGATGACGAAGCACTTGATTTTATGGATAAAATGTATAAAGATAAATTAACAAATAACTTTGGCACAGCAAATATGTTTGAATCTTCTGCTTTAACAAGTAGTAGAAATATGACTTTAGGTGGTGCTGCTCTTGCTGGTGTGGCTTTCACTCCAAAAAAGAGAGATCATCGAAGAGGCTTTAATGCAAACAGAGGGAACAGAATATGAGTTTGAACCTTTTAGATAGTGACTTAAATCCAATTTCAGAATTCAAAACTACACACAATGGTTACACTGGTGGTAGTTATGAATTTAAATTTTATTTACAAAACGATAATACTAATCAATATTATGAAAATATAAAAGTAATTCCTGTTTTTCCTGATTTATTATCAAATAATATTTTGACTGAATCAGGTTGGTCTATAAAAATTAAGCAAACAGAAGTACAACCTACTGAATTTGAGTGGGATAAGGTTTTTATAAACCAAGAATGTCTTGTAGACTCTTTATTAAACTTAAACCCATTACCTTTTTGGGTTAGAGTTTTTTGTCCTGGTTTGATTGATTCTCAAATTAAGAAAAACATTTCTTTAAAACTTCAATATATTGAAAGACTTAATAGCTAATAATGAAAGATCTTTTTGATAAAATATATAAAAACGAATTAGATATAAATTATGGATCTCTGCTAAGACAGGGCGCAAGAAAGATTATGTCTGCTTCACAAGAAGAAATAGGTAATGTTACTGAAGCAGAAATTGAACAAATCTTAATAGATTCAAGAAACGATGTAAGCAAACCTTTTTCTGAATTAGAAGTTAGAAAAGCAAATAAATTTCTTGAAGATTTAAAAAAAGAAGTACCTATTGTAAAGGAACAGTTATATAGATTCAAATCTTTATTACATGATAATATATCTCAGCAAACAGATAAATTTGCTTTGGATATTAGTAAAAGTGAGGCTTTAAAAAAAGCTTCAGTAGAAGTTTTTAATGCTAGTAAAACAAAAATATCTTATGAAGATTATATTACTTTATTAGAATTAAAAAAACAGATGGAAATAGATGAACAAACCAACTTATTGTTAGAGGAAGAAAATGCCATTTTTGAGTAATTTAAATAAAGGAGAGACTCTAGACAGTGCTTCTGATGATACTGTTAATGAAGAACAATATCAAAAGTTATTCAAGAAGATTGCTAGAGATTTTCTAACAAAAGAAGACTTTAGACAAATTCTTTCTGAAGTTTTAAGTCAATTAGCGGTTAGTAATCCTACAGCTTTAATCTCTATATCTTCTTCGTTAAGCAGTCTAGATGATCAAAATGCAGCAAAGAGTATTGCTATTGAGTATGAAAAAAACATAAATACAGCCTCTAATAAAAAGAAAAAATATAAGGATATAATATGAGTACTGAAAAACTATATTTATCTGTTTGCGAGTTAGTGAACGCTTATGAAAGAGGATTGATTTTATCAGTACCTAAAAAAGAAACAGAGACTACTCCAAAAATATTAATGATGGCTCAAGTAATAAATATGGAAGCTACTGTAGAAACAGGTGAATTAGGTTTTGGATTATCAATTTGTGAATCTGCTAAAAGTATTAAAGAAGAATTAACACAACCTAAGAATGCTAATGTAAGTTATGTTTCTAAAAAGCAACAAACTTCTTTTTATGAAGAATGTACTATTGATGGCAAACATATTACTGGTTCTGCAAATCCAAGCATTATTGCAAATAAAGTATTTTCAGATGTAGATATTGATTTTGGAGATATGTATAGTTGGACTCCTAAGAAGACTCCTAAAGCAAAATTTGGATATAAAGCAACTAATGATTTTAAATATTCTTTAGATACAATTAGAAACAAAAACATAACTAGATATCTAAATGAAAAGATGGGCGTGTATGATTCTAATGGTGACGGATTACAAGATAAGATTAATCTATTTGGTTGGAAAACCAATTTTGGTTTAGAAAATTGTTTAAATTGTTTGTTAGATGTTAAATTGGATTTACATATTCCTTCATTGGAATGGGGTTTTGATTTTCAAAAAATACTAAATAAATTAAAGGATTTTTTAAAGAAAATGAATGCTGCATTAGATCCTACGGGACCGATGCTAGGAATTTGTGCGTTGCTAGAAGCTTTAAAAAATAATGGCATTTGTCCTAAGAATCTACCACCATTAGCACTAATTTTTCCTACTTTGTTTACTAAATATACTTTTGATTTATTGAATGTAAGATTATCTTTAAGTGGCTTCTTTTTACCTTTAATAAAAACTGTTGCAGGCGCATTAGTATCTACTTTAGAGAATGTTCCAAAATTAGTTAATCCAATTTTAGATTGTATGATTAACAGTTTAATTGGTGTTAATTATTTGATTAAAAATTATATTTCATTAGCAGATAAAGCTGCTAATCAAGTAACTGCTGGTTTAAATGCTTTTTTAGATATTCCTCAAAAAGGTAAAATAATTGCTAATGAATTTACGGGTAAAATAAAAAGTAAAGTAAATCCTACAATAGAATTTCAACTTGATGATTTTAAAAGTGGGAAATATTACAATTATAAAGAAGTTATTAATCTTTATGATACTATTGTTAAAGAATATTTATCTGCATGCCTCATCTTGCAAAATGAGACAGACTTCGCTGGTTTTGCTCTAGCCACAATGCAAGTTCTAGTAGAAAAATCTTTTCAATTAATGTTTTTAGAAAATATTTTAAACCAATCATTATTTAATATAAATGATCAGATTTTAATTCAAAACGTAGGAAACGACAAAGAAGAGTTTGGCATGAATGGTTCTGAAGATACTTTTTCTTATAAAGATTCTAGCTTGATTTTATCTTTTAAGAAAGATGGTGTTGATCAAAAATTAAATTTTCAAGCATTAGTACATTTAAAAAATATTGAAGATAAGATAAAACAATATTCTGAATTAAGCAATGCGAACAATAAATTATTTGATGAACTTGATAAAACAGATACAAAATACAGACTTAATAAAAAAGATGTATTTGATTTTAAAGCCAATACAAAACCAACTAGATCTAAAATTTTTGAATCTCAATATTCTTTATTGAATAAGGTAAATAAAAAAATAACTGAATCAATGGATCCATTATTAAAACAATATGGCTTAAACAATAAAGTAAACTATGTTGATACTTATTTAGATGGCCCAACTATTAAATTTAAATCAGAATTGTTAAAGAGTTATACTGCATCTCCTGTAAATCAATTATTAGAAAAATGGATTGCTACTTTAAAAGAAACTAAAAAATATATTAAAGATTTAACAGGCGATTTAATTAATTCTATTAAAGCTCTCTCATTATATATTAATGAAACTTTAGATTACGATATTCAAATTACTGGCAGTATTTTAGAATTATTACATTTAATTAGATTTGTTAGAGTAATTTGGAAATTAATACAATCTGGATTAACTGATTGTAAAAAATTCAAACAAAATCCAAAGTTAGTAAATTCTATAATTGCGCAAAATTATAACAACCAAATTCAAGTGGACACAGTTGTAAATAATCCTTTAAATCCGTCTACTAATACTTTAAATGCAGAAAATTTATTTGGACAAATTCAAGTTACCAATTTAAATAATGGGAAAAAGTATTATTTAGATCCAGATGAATGTAATGGATTTACTAATGTAAAAATAAATGACGAAAACTTAGATAAAGTTTATAATGAATTAATAACGAATATGCATACAGGTAAGGTGTAATATGAATATGGATTTAAATCAATTAAAAGCAACCTTGTTTTTTGACGCTGCTAAAAAATTAGCAAATGATCCTGAAAGATTAAAATTCTTAATTTCTAGTTTAAGATTGAATATGATTTCAGAAATAATAATACAAAAGAAAACGGAAGAATCAAATGCCAACCAATAAATTTAAATTAATAAATAAAGCAATTCAAACCTTAGATTTGCAACAAAAATTACATCAAGATCAAAATAAACCTGTTTGGGTAAATAATTTAAATGGTGTATCGATTAAAAAAGTTGAGAATAAAGCTTATTCTTATTCTGATCGTTTTAGAGGGAATTGGTTTAAACCAGAATATGATTTAACTGAATTACAAATTGCTCAAGATACAGATGCTTATTTATTTAAAGCCATTCAAAAAAAAGTTCATAAAGTAATTTTGGCTGGTTGGGAGTTTGTAGGTAAAGATAAAGAAGTAGTAGATTATATAAAAAAACGTTTAAGAGAAATCGAAATCGTTTCTGGGATGCCTTTTGATATGATGGTAATAAATACCGCACATGATCTAGCTCGTTTTTCTAATTGCATGTGGGTTAAAGTTAGAAATTCAGAAGCATCTTCCGGAGTTATAAGACCTCATCAAAACAAAGAAGTAGATCCAGTTGCTGGTTATTTTATTCTTCCATTTGAAACTCTTTGGTTTAAAGTTAAACCAAATGGAGAAATCAAGAAAGTTATGCAGATCATGCATAATACAGGTAAAATGAAAGAGTTTGCACCAGAAGATGTTGTGCATTTCTTTACTAACAAGAAACCAGGGTTCACAATGGGAACTCCTGAAATTCTGCCAGTGTTAGAAGATTTAGCATTATTAAGAAGATTAGAAGAAAATGTAGAGTCTATGGTAGATGCTAATCTGCATCCTTTATTTCATTATACTGTAGGTACGGATACACACCCAGAAAGATATGGACCGGATGGTCAAAAAGAAACCGATTTAGTAAGACAAACTATTGAATATATGCCAAGTGGTGGTATCTTTGTATCTGACCATAGACACAAAATAGAAGCTATTGGATCTGAAGGTAAAGCTTTAAATGCTATGGAATATTTAGACTACTTTAAAAGAAGAGTCTTTGCAGGTTTAGGTGTTAGCCCAATGGATATGGGTGAAGCTGATTCTGCAAATAGTAGTACTGCAAGTACATTATCCAAATCAGCAATTCAAGATGTAGAAGCCTTACAAGCTAATATCAAAATGTTCATTGATACTTATGTTATCAATGAATTGCTTTTAGAAGGTGGTTATGATGATGCCCTTTTAGATCCAGATAAAAGAGTAGAGATTAAATTCGGCACAGTAGATAAAGAAGAAAAATCAAAGATGGAAAATCAAACCATTCAACTTTGGTTAAATAAATTAATTACAGAAGATGAAGCAAGAAAACGTCTTGGTGAAAAATCTTTGCAAGATAAAGATAGAGATTCTACTTATTATAAATTATATGAAGAACCTGCAGCTTTATTAAAGATCATGGGCTCTGCTGTAGATGCATCAGCGCAAGCATTAGCATCTAATCCAAGTTCTAATATTACACCTGAACAATTAAATAAAGAGAAAACTGAGAAGCAAGCAGTTGCTGAAAAGCAAACTGCTAAAGCAAACAAGTTAGGTAATGTAATCAAACCAGGTCCTGCAAATCAATCTACTAATCAAGCTAGACCGGCGAACCAACAAGGGGTTCGCCTAGCACCCAAGCTTAATAAAGATTATGTACACCAAAATTCAAGTGTCAATGCCTCCGAGGAAAATAATCAAAAAAATTTGAATAACTTGATTTTTAATACTATGAATAGTTTATTATCTACTGATGATATTAATGAATTACTTGAAAACTTTATTCAATCTACGAATAAAGAAGATTAAGGAGGCAGAATGCCTAATATAATTAAATTTAATGATTACGTACAGATAAATCCAGATTCAAAAATTTTAACTTTATCAAAAGAAGATAAGATTAAAATAACAGATAATTTAATTACTAATTCTTATACTAAGGGAAAAGGTCTTGTAATTACTTATGATCTTTCTCACTCTGGTAGGAAAATTAATAATAGAATTTATAGTGCGCGTGGACAACGTAAAGGTATCGAAAGTTTAACAAATCCTTTTAACAAACCTATACTTAGACATCATGATCAACATTCAGATCCTATTGGTAGATTTATTGGTGGTGAGTATCAAGATTTATCAGAACACATTATGAGTCATTTAAAAAATGATTTAGCAGCTTATAATCAATTAAGACATGCATTTGATTCTGATGAGCCAGAACATATTTACAGATCTTTAAGTAAATATTCTTTATTAAAGAATACCGAATGGCCAGGGGTTGGTAGAATGCGTGTAAAAGCTAATATCACTGATGAAGATGCAATTAAAAAGTTTCTTGATGGTAGATATCTAACTTTTAGCGCCGGCTCATCTACTAATAGACATGTTTGTTCTATATGTAATGAAGATTGGGCTGTTAGTGGTCCTTGCGAACATGATCATGGTAGAGATTATGATGGCGAAATGTGTGTTTTTGTTTGCGGTGATTTCAATGTAAATGAAGGCTCTGTAGTAAATACACCTGCAGATAATTTCTCTCAAGTAGTATCTATTGAAAGAATGACTGATTCAGAATTGCCAATTAATCAAAAACAAATAAAAGATAACAATGCAATTGAAATCATACTTACTGATTTTGAAATGGATAATGAAAATGACGTTCAAAACGAGAGAGGATCTTCCGATGAGTCCAACACCAATGAAGAAACCAATGAAACCCAAAAAGACAACCAAGAAGCAACCCAAGAAGTACTAGAAGACTTTGATTTTCTTTCTTTAGATGAAAAAACATTTAAAGTACCTGCAGGTGCAAAAGGTAATGCACAAAAGGTTCTTGATTGGAAAGAGAAACATGGTTCTGAAGTCAAGGGTATGACAGCTGTTGGTTGGGCGCGCGCAAGACAATTAGCTACTAAATCAGAAATTGGACTTGGTACTGTTAAGCGCATGGCTATGTTTAATCGTCATAGAAAGAATGCAGAAGTAGATCCTAAATTTAAATCTGAACCATGGAAAGATCGTGGATATGTTGCATGGTTAGGTTGGGGTGGTACTTCTGGTATTGATTGGGCGATTAAAATTTCTGAAGCCAATAACGACGAATTAGATGATGCAGAAAGATCATCTCCAGAAGGCAAAGGAGCTAAAACTCCTGCTAAACCTTCTGAAAGAATTAAGGGTTCTGAAGTTAACAAAGAAGGTTCTGCATCTAATTCTAGTAAATCAATAGAAGTTGGTTCTGTACTTGAATCTTTAAAGGCTAAAGTAAAAGAACACAATGAAAAATATGGAGATAAAGAAGGTAAGAAAGTATCTTTAGGAATGTTGAAAGCAGTTTACCGTAGAGGTGCTGGTGCTTTTTCTAGTACACATAGACCTGGAATGTCTCGTTCTGGTTGGGGTGTTGCAAGGGTAAATGCATTCTTAAAACTAGTCAGATCTGGTAGTCCTTCTAATCCAAAATATACAACAGACAATGATTTATTACCTTCAGGACACCCTAAAAAATCAAATACTAAATCAAAACAAGAGAAAGATTTTAATATGTCAAACGAAAATAATGAACTAGACAATGACTTGTTAGAACCAGTAACTGAACCAACACAAGAAGAACAAAAAGCACACGATGATTCTTTTAGTGATGAGTTAGATATTGACTGGTTTACACTTGATCTAGCATTAACTGCATTAATGGAAGATAAAGCTCTTTCTGCAGAAGCTAGAAACAGATTACCAACTGATGTTTTCTGTGGTCCAGATAAGTCATTCCCAGTACCAGATTGCGCACATGTAACTGCTGCTAGAAGATTGATCAATCAAAGTAAAATCTCTGATGATCAAAAGAAAAAAGTATTGGCTTGCGTAAATACAAAAGCCAAAACATTAGAATGTGAATCTTCAAATAAGAATGATTATGAAGAATTAAAGAAAAATTATGATGATGCTTTAATTAAAATTAATCTTTTAGAAGATAAATTTAAACAAATACTTGAATTTCTTGCAAACAAAGGTTTAGAAATAAATAGACCTATTGAAGATCAAGAAAGTGTCAATAAAGTACAAGAAAATAGTGTAAATAATGACGCGGAAAACAATGTAAATATTGACACAGTTATTCTTGCAAAAAATGACAAAAATAATCTTGATTTACTGAACAAAAAAGTAGAGAATCCATCAGAGCATTTAAAAGCAGACGATGAAGTTAAAACTACTGTTCAGCAAAGCAAGCTTGCAGCTTATGAACAAACTGTAGTAGATACATATAAACAATATGTTCAACAGTTTGGATTAGATGCGGCGGAAGAATATTTATATTCTAAATCTGCATATCTTCCTCGTGGTTTTCATCCTAACAACTTTTAAATAGATAACTTAATTATATAGGAGTTCCAATATGTCTATTGATAGATTCCAGAGTAGATTTAAAACTCGTAATGATTTGATGGATCAAATCACCCCAAATAACGTAGTACAAACAAATGTTTCTGTACCTGCTGGCGAATGGAAGCCTGCTGCTTGGTTACCAGTTATTTGGCAAAATCAAAGAAGTAAGGATTATTTTGTAATGTCTGCTGGGAAGGTTGTTTCTTTCTTTGCTGATGGTAGAGTAGTTCCTGCAGGTCTTTTGGCACGTGCTGCAAAGGCTGCTTTAGATTTAAATCCAGAACAAGTAATGCTTACCTATCAACAACAAGATGAAGATGCTAGAGTAATTGACATTACTACTGGTAAATTTGTTGACGTTGCTGCTAATGGCGTTAAGCAAGTTAGTCTTTTGGATTTTATTTCTGCTCTTAGAGATCATGGTTTGATCGCTTTTGATCATGAAGCTTTTTCTGCAGATTTAGATGTAATTATTGATGATCAAGCTGTTTTGGTAGACAGACAAACAGAAATGGCAAAGTTAGTTAATGCTGTTTATGATTGTATTTCTTCACCAGTTGGCGTTTTGGCTTATGATGTATTTGTTTGGGCTGGTGATGATCCTGCTAATTTGCATTTCACAAATTATCAAAAACAACATTTGATTCAATTCTTTACTGATATTCAAGTAAAGGTACCTCAAGTTGCTGTACAAGGTGAAGCCGTACAAATTCTTCAAGCTGATGTAATTTCTGGTGCTACACTTTCTGCAATGCCACGTTTTGCTGGTCTTCCAGTTTCAAAATTAGTTGCTGTACAATTTGGTATTCCTTCTGAAATTGCTGGGAACACAAGCCGTACACCTATTGCATGGACCGATCTTGCTAATGGCGCTTCTACTCGTTTACGTAGCGGTATTGATCTTCTTGCAAAAGAAGGTGATTGGTTTATTGATGATTTCACAGGTTTAGTTGTACTTTATTCTGAAGACGGTGAAGGTACAACTCTTCCTGGTGTATTTGCAGGCAAGCATCTTTCATTCTATACTTATGTTGGTGCTTCTTCTACACAAGAAAGAATGCAACACTTTGTAGGTGCTGGTCGTCCTGGCGATTATGTAACTTTTGATGAAAATTCAAACTTCAAAGCAATTGATCCTACCGACCTTGCTGAAGCATTTGCTAATGGTATGATTTGCGGTCGTTTATTGCAAGTTTTCAAGGAACCAAAGAGTTTACTTGAAAGAGTTCGCACTGGGTTCCAAGGCGATGAATTTGGTGCTACTGGCAAGATGCCTGGTAGCGCTACAAAGGGCTTCTCTGATTTGATTACTCTTTCTCATGAAATTGTTGCTGATCAAATCGCTGTTATCAACGTAAAGATTCAATAATTTATAGGAGAGTTAATAATATGACAGTATTAAAATTAGTCGATGGCACTGAAATTCAATTGCCTAGCAATCAAAAAGCAGCTTCACGTTATTTAGCTGATATGATTCGTAATAACGGTCAATTACCTGATAGTGAACAAAAAGTATCTTGGAAGGCTTTTGCTGAAACCATTTCTCCTAAGAACAAGGATATGGTTAAGGCTTCTGAAATCACACCTTTGCTTCAAACTTCTATGGAAATTTTGATCCGTGAACCAGTTGAACCAAATGCAGTTATTACACCTTTGTTTACACGTATTCAAGCTCAAGGTCTTAATACTCAAATTTTGATGGGTGCTATGGGCGCTGTATATGCTGGTGATGTACAAGAACTTGGTACATATCCAGAAGTTAATTTCCAAATGGGTGGTGCTGTTTCCACAGCTTATATTGGTAAGAGCGGTATTGCTGCTTCTTTCACTGATGAAGCTCTTCGTTATAGCACATTTGATATTATGGCAAAGAACCTTGAACTTATGGGTAACGCACTTGTTCGTCACAAGGAACAAAAAGCTGTAGCTTTCTTGAAGCAACTTGGTACTACACTTTATGATAATATTAATCCTTCTTCTTCTATCTATGGTGTAACCACTGGTAGAGGTTTGCAAGCTAATACATTAGTTGGTAATGGCGCTCTTACTATGGATAATCTTATGCGTGGTATGGCTCACATGGCTGAAGAAGGTTTCTCAGCTACAACATTGCTTATGCACCCCTTATTCTATTATTCATTTATTCAAGATCCTATCTTACGTCAAATGATGTTGATGCATGGTGGGGGGTCTTGGTTCAATGCTTACTCTGGTGCACCTGGTGTATTGACTCCTTATAACAATGGTACTATGGGTTCTATGGGGCCATCAAATGGTACAAAGATCAACAATGGTCGTGGTATTGGTTCTTCTGGTCAAGGCAGCAATGGTTCTGAGATTTCTCCAGTAACTGCTCGTTCACAACAAGCTACTTCTGCTCCAAATCTTCCAAGCTATTTCCCATTTAACTTCCAAATTCAAGTTTCTCCTCTTTGTCCTTATGATCCAGAATCAGAGACAGGGGATATCTTCTTGCTTTCTGGTGGTAATATTGGTTATCATTTGGTTGATGAAGAACCTACAACTGTTGAATGGCGTGATGAAAACACTGAATCTGTAAAGATCAAGATCCGTGAACGTTATGGTTTTGCTGTAGCTCACGAAGGTCAAGGTGTTGGCGTATTCAAGAACGTTAAGAGAACCGAACAATTCTGGGATGGTACTGTTAAGGCTCTTGCTTCAATGGGTGATATTACTGAAGACCAAGTCAAGGGTCAAATGTAATTCATTGCTTGTAAACTGTAGATAATTCTTGTATAAGAAAAGGGAAGCGGATCCGCTTCCCTTTTTGTTTTTATAGGAGATAAATATGTCTTGGTTTAAAGAAAAGAAAGAATTAGAATTATTTGAAGAAGAATACTTTATTTTTGACCCAACAAATCCATACAATCATCAAGTAATAGATGAAGAAGAATTTATAGAAGTTAAAATAGGTGAAAATAAAAATGACAATAAATTTCTTGCCAACACTGAGTTACCCACAGAATCAAAGCACAAACATTCCTAATGGATCTACTTTTAGATTAGTCTTTGATAAAGAAGTAGATATTGAATCTGTTAGAAACTCAATTATTTTGGTTGGTGCAGATTTTGATAGAACTACAATGCCTGATAATGCTTTATGGATTAATGAAACTAGTGGTGAAAATAAAAACTTTTTGCGCTCACCTAATTATAAAGGTTTTTGTGAATTTGACGTTGAAATTAATTTTTTAGATCCTGTTACAAAAGAAATTGTTTTACCAGAGAATGATTTCGATAGAACGAATTACTATACTGCAGCAACAATTAAACCTAAAAAAACTTTAGCTCTAAATAGTGAGTATCAAATATTTTTAATTGGAAGTAATACTCAAAATCTAGATCCAATGTATAAGAATAATAACGCTGTTTCTTTGCGTACTATTTATTCTGCAAAATCAAATGATGCAGTAGATGAAAGAGTTAAAATCAGAGGTCTGTTTAAAGGGGAAAACGGAATTGGTAGCTTGTTAACAATTGAAATAGTCGAGAGTGGTATTGGTAATGCTGCGCAATATATTTATTATTTTGACGATCAAAATAAAAATATGGAAAGACTATCTAGATGTTCTGCAAGATGGAGAAGCGTAGACAAAGGATTGAATATTAAATTTGATAATATTCAATACAACGCGGGCGAATTAATAACTATTAAGTGTTACAAACCTGATTTTCTTGAAGCCAGTTACATTATTAATTTTAGTACAAATGACGGCGCAATATATACAGAACCAGAACCAGATTATAAATCAACTTCTCCTGTAAATACTGTACTTATTAATAATTTTGAACCATTAACAATAATAAAAGTAACACCACATGAAGGTGCAATTAATATTCCTTTATCTAACAATTTAATAGAAATTCATTTCAACAAGTTATTAGATCCTGCATCTGTTACTCAAGATTCTGTAAAGATAGAAGTCTTACCAGTTTCTGGCTATTATAATAATATGTACAGTTCTCATCCTAAAACTAAAAAACTTTACAAAATAGTTTCCGTTGTAGAGAATAAAATTATTATAGAAATTTAAGGAGTTATTAAATATGACAAACAGAAGTGTAAGTTTAAATAGTACAATAAAGTTAAAAGTTGTATTTAATAATTTTAAATCTGAACCAGTAAATCCATCTGAAATTACTTTAGTAATTACTAAACCTAACTCAGATCAAATTGTAATAAATGATGGTTTTTTAAATTTAGAAACAGGGTTTTTTGTTTATGAATTTAATCAAACTGATATAGCTGGAAACTACACTGAAGAATGGATCGCACTTATTGATGGCGAAGAAATTCTATATGATTTTCATTTTACTGTTTATGCTGGTGGCGAAATAAAAGCCGGTCAAAATATCATAGATTATAATGAATTGATTTTGATTACTTTAGATTCAACTATTTCTGACTTTGAAGGTAATCAATTAAATGAAGATTATGAATTCTATTATTGTACAGAATTTAATCCTTTTTATGCACCTATCGAAATGCTTAGAGTTGAATGCGGTACTTGGATGAATGATATTCCAGATGATACTTTAGGTTTAGCAATTCATTGGTCTTCTATAAAAGCAGATCAATTTACTTGCAAAAAACCAGTAGGTCAGAATTATTTCTATGCAAGAACTAGATTTGTTTTATTTGACGCCGCAATATCTTTATTTACTATGCCTGTTGGTGCTTATGGGTCTAACTCTAAAACACATAAAACGCTTGGCGATCTATCTGTTCAAAATGCTGATCTAGATTTAGATATTAAAGATCTACTTAAAGAATACAAAGAACAAAGAGATGAATGGATGAGAGTAATCAATGCCGGTGGACATGTTACTTTTGGACAATCTTTTGGAACTACCTTTGGTGAAAAAGGAATTAAACGATCAGATAAAAACCTTATCTCTCGTCAATGGCATGACCCTTGGAATGAATATTATTGGTTACCAACCAATAATAGTAAATATATGAAGCCTGGTGAAAATAAATACAAATCAGGATATACCATATGGAATTATCATTACTTTACTACTGGTAGATTAGGTAGAGGTCAATAATATGAAACGTCAATTTCATAAAGTTAGTAGAGAGAAAGACTTAAGAAAAGTCTTTGATGATTTTATATTAGGAAAATCTGGTGGTATTAAACATGCACATAAAGTTTTAATTAGAAAGTTTCGGCGTGATGAAAATAATCAACTATTAAAATGTAAATGTGTTTCATTTTTATCTGATGAAGCTGCAACTGAAATGTCTTGCAATTATTGTTTAGGAGAAAAGTATATATGGGACGAAGAGTGGGCTGAATGTTATTCTCAAATGCGAGGTGGCGATTCATTTCATACTCGTTTTAGAAGAATTCAAGCTGGTGAAATTCGAACTGATTATAAAACTTTTTATTTCAGATATGATACTTTGTTCACTTATAAAGACAAAATAATTGAGTTAAAACTTGATTATGATGGAAACCCCGTTATACCATATGTTAGAAATGTAATATATAGACCCGAAACTATTCAAGAATATCGATCAGACAACGGAAGACTTGAATATCTAGCTATACATTGCAGAGAAGAAAATGCAATAAGGTTGAATAATTAATGAAAAAAGATATTCTTAATTTTAATTATGATATTGAAGATTTAAAAAAAGAACAATCTGTTATTCTTCAGATTTTAGATCAAGACGAAAACGTAACAAATCAATTAGAATCTAAAATTTCAATTACAAATCCCTATGAGATTAAGTTAAATGACTTTTTGCCAAATACAAATCCCTTAACATTAGAAGAGTTTTTTTCAACCGCTTCTAATTTAATTGCAGATGCGCAAAAAAGATCTGGAATTTTAGAAAATAAAATTGTTAAACTTGTAGAAGAATATCCACCAGAAACGATGGATACTTATGGAGATGAAGTAATTACTTTTAAAGTAGTTTCTAGAAAACCTGGGATGATGAATAAAGCTGGTACAGGGAGACCTGTTCGTAAAGCTACTTATTCTTTTGAATCAGGTTCACCAAGACATCCAAATAAGATTCTAACTGTAGAATCTAGACCAGTAGATCACATTGTAGAATTTAATTGTTGGGCTAAAACAAATAAACTTGCAAATGATAGAGCTATTTGGTTAGAAAAATTATTAATAAACAATGCTTTTGTGTTTGAAATCAAAGGCGCTGAGAGATTTTATTGGGAAGCAAGACATTCTGATACTTACATGACAGTAGGTGGTCAAAGATTGTTTTATAGACCAATTCATTTCTTTTTGCGTTTTAGAGAATTCGATATAAAGGCTGAATCAATACTTAGAGAATTACTAATTAGTATTAACAAAATTTAGAGGAGGCTATTATGGCTTACAAAGATTTTTATACACGAGTGCCAGGCACAAACATTACCTACAATGACGGATCCTTAGCAGCTTCTAAAGCTTTAGAAAACGGCCCAAGAGTAATGATTGCTGCATCTGCCGCTAAAGGTATTACTGGACGTCTTTTCACTGCAGAAAGTTTAGAATCTGCTATTTCTGAATTTGGTGAATTTAGCGAACTTGCAACTGCTTATCAAAGCGCACTTGCTAATTTGCCACAAAATTCAACTGTAGATTTAGTTAGAATTGCAACCAAATCAGAACATCTTTTAATTGAAAAGAAAGTAAACGCTAATTCAGCAGAATATGAAACCGTAATTAAAATTTCTCCTAAAAGACAAGGTGATGTTTTAGTTGGAAATAGTTTTACTGATGCATTTAAAGCTTATCGTTTAGCACTTATCCCTGTTAAGAAAGGGAATATCTATAAGCAAAGAGTTTTAGTTGTTCAAGATTTAACTTCAAGTACACGTGCTGTTGTTTATGATTCTGAATTAGAATACACTCAAAATCTTGCTGATTTTGATATTGAAATCAACAATGATGTTGGTAACGATCAGATTTTATTTACACCACATGCATACGATAAAAATGGCCTCGGTTTAAGTATTTCTGCTGCTGCTGAAAAAAAACAAGTTCTTCTTAATGAATTAAAAACATTTGACAGTTTAGTAATTGGTGACATCCATTCATTCAATTCAGCTGCAGATACAGCTTCTACACTTGCTAATGCAACATATAAAATTACAAAACACACAACTGCTGAGAATTATCAACCTGATTACCTAAACAAGTATGCATCTTTAGAAGTAAAATATCAAGATTTAGATTATTTAAGTTCTGACATGATTTATGTTGAAGGATGTTATGCTGATGTATTGCCTTTAGATTTAGAAAATGCATCACTTTCTCAAGCTATTGATTATGGCAGTTATAACTTAGGTTATATGTGGAAGTATGTACACGAAGGAACTCCTTATATCTATACATTTGGTAGAAAAGATGCTTTGAATTCTGCTAATGTATCTACAGATGAAATAGCTGTTTGTTCAGGTTCTATTATTACTGCAGGAGGCACTGTTACTCAAGGTGACAACTTACTTTATCAAGTAGGTTCCGCTGGTATCGTACTTGGTGATTTATTAAATCTTTTTGAAGTTGAGATTCTTGATTTAGCAGCAGTAGCAGATTCTGTTGAAATGTTTCCTTTAAACACAGGTAAGATTAAAGTAGCAATCAAATCTGTTGCTCTTGCAAATGGTGCAACTAAGTCAATTGTTATTGGTAAATCAAGCGCTCCTATTTTTACTGTAAAGATTAAAAAAGGATACACTCTACCAGCTGGTAAAACAGCTAAGTTTACGATTAGAGCCTCTAAAGTAGCAGGTAACACAACCATATCCGCTTCTTTAATTAGTAAGAGCTCAGTTGATGCAAATTATGACAAAGCAATTAATTGCGATCCTTTTGTTATTACTCCATTCCAATTAACTGGTCAATTAGTTCCTGAAGCGGTATTAGAACAATTACTTTCTATTGATTTTTCAAAACCACAAGATACAGCTGTTTCTTTAGTTACTAAAGAAAGTCATATTAGAGAAGTTAGTTTCTTGCATCAAGCTGCATCAATGGCTTATAAAGCATCTAACATTTATAGACAATGTGTTGCTTTTGTTCCAGTTAGTCAACCTAAACCATCTAACGATGGTGTACAAAAATGGGCTGGCAAGGCTCCTTTGTATCAGATCAATGATGAAAATGGCGAACTTGTTGTTGGCCAAAATGGAACTATGCTTCAAGGCTGTAAATTACTTTTTGGTGCTACTAATTATAGAAGTGGCAAACCATTTGGCGGTATTATTTTGACTACTGGTGCTGACCTACCAAATGGCGAACCTTATGGTATTGATGACACTGATGAAGCAGTAGATGCTAAGGGTTTACCAATTGATATTGGTAAGCATGTTATTGTTATTGGTTCTTGGGGCTCTATTGTTTCTCAAAATACCAGAACAGATAAGATTCTTGCTTTGCCAAAGATTTCTAAATTTGTAAATCTTGCTCCAGCAGTTATGGGTAAGCTTTTATCTCTTCCAATTAACGAAGAACCAATTGGTCCTGTAAATGGTAGAGTTGCTGGTGTAAGTGTACTTGGCGTTTCTGTTCCAAAGAGTTTATTAAATAGTATGGCTCTTGGTAGAATTTGTATGTTTGATGGTTCTGGTGCTTTAAGCATTCTTAGAACCGCAGCATTACCTTCTAGCGATTATACTAGAGTTTCTACTCTTAGAGCTGCAAATAGAATTCTTTCAAATGTTCGTGATATGGCATTACCTTTCTTGGGTAAGACTGTTGATTTCGCAAGAACAACAATGGCTCAACGAATTGAAGGGTTTATGACTGGCGAAGTTAGACTTGGCAATATTCAAGGTTATCAACCAACAAAAATCTCTGCTACGAAAGCTGATGAAATTGCTGGTAGACTTAATGTTTCCGTGTCTTTTATTCCACCTTTTTCTTTGGAAACTGTTAATGTAGATATGACAGTTCTTCCTCCTCAATAATTAGGAGACAATCAATATGGCTAGTAGTTTAGATCTTGCTAAAACCTACACCTCTTTTGCTGGTGTAGATATTAAAGTAGTTATGAACGGTAAGGTTGCTGGTTCTATGCAAGCCGTTTCATATGCTATTCAACGTGAAAAAGCACCTATTTATGTAATGGGTTCTGTAGATCCAATCAGTTTCTCTCGTGGCAAACGTGGTATTGCTGGTACAATGATTAGTTTGATGCTAAATCAACATATGCTTAACTCAGATGCTTTTAAGAATGAAAAGGCTTACCTTGATAAAGGTGAAATCTTTGCCTCTATTGGTGCAGATAGTACTAAAGCAAATAATGTTAGCACTGCTGGTTCTTCTGAACTTTTACAAGCACTCACCGATAATGGTGGGGGAACTGCTTTAACAACATCAAATACCACTCCACAAAGAACTCAATATGAACAACAAAATGCAACTTTTAATGCTACTGACGTAAATCAAAATTACAATTGGTCTAAAGTTTTTTATGTTGATCAAATCTTGCCTTTTGATGTTGTTATTCATGCAGTTAATGAATATGGTAATGCAGCTCAAATGAGATTATTTGGTTGTGAAATTCTTAATGAAGGTTCTGGTTTCTCAATTGATGATATTGTTATTGAGAATCAAATGACTTATGTTTGTAGAACTTTATTGCCATGGTCTGCCTTAGCAACAAGTAAAGAAGGTGATTTTGCAGATTCAAACAGAGCACAAGGTAATCAACAATAATTAATTAACAATATAAAAATAAAAGGATCATAATAATATTATGACTGAACAAAACGAATACTCAGCATCATCAGTTTATGATTATCCATTCTCTTTTTCGGGAACAGATGTTGAAGCATATATAATTCAAGGTCCAGATACTTTTTACAAATTGAATTCTCTTTCTACTGTTTCATTTCAAGTAAATGAACAAAAAAGTCCTGTTAGAAGATTAGGCTATGTAACTCCGGTTGGATTTACAAGAGCAATTCGTACTATTGCAGGCACACTGGTTTTAACTGTATTAAAGGATCATCCTTTAAATATAGTTGGAGAAAATAAAACTAGCAAATCTTTAAACACAACTAAATACCACCCTTTAACAGTAGTTTTAGGATCTAATAAAGTTATACAAAATAATGAATTTGACTTATTGCTTAAATACCAATCTGAGGGTAATAGAAGATTTCATTCTGAATTTAAAATAATAGGAATTAATTTAATTTCTCAATCTATGGTTACTTCAGTTAATGATATGGTTACTGAAATGGTATTCCAATTTATGGCAAAAGATTTTGTAGATTTTAAATTAATTGAAAATGAAGCACAAGTTATTGAAGATAATAAGATAAAAGCAGAAGAAACTTTAAAAAAACTAGAGGAAGAAAAGCAAAAACTAATTGAAAGACAAAGAATTTTAAATACATCTCAACCATCTTTATCTACTGAAGGAAACTAAAAATGCACTCTTTTTCTTATCAATATTTTTCTGGCGCTAACATTAATTTAATATTAAATCAACAAGAGATAGATGCAGTAGGCATCTCTTATCAAGTCAGTTATTCTAAACAGCCAGTCTATTCATATTTTTCAAATAAATTTGATGCAGTATTAGAAGGTAAGCATATTGTTCAAGGTAGATTTGTAGTCAATTTTACTCATTCTACAGATGTATATTCAGAGATAAATGATTCACCAGAAAAAGTTTTTACAACAGACGCTATAGTTGATCTTTCTCAAGTTAATTTTTTTGATATTACAATTAAATTTACTGAAGTAAAAAAAATGATAATAAAAAATTGTTTTATTATGGGACATGGACAATCAATACAAATTGACGATAACGTTATCTTGACGGAATATAATTTTATTGGTAGAGAAATAGAGCATGTAGAAGAAAACCCAAACCCATCACAGGATTAAATAATGCCAAAAGGTTTAATGGATGAAAGAGGCTATGTTTTATTTGGAGATGAATTAAATGAAAAAGCATTAAATGCTTTGAGAAGAAACTCTCCTACTGCAGATGTGATTTTAAAAGCAATTCCAAAAGAAGCTTTTATTCAAGCTGAATTAGAAGAAAAAGCTTTACTTGAAAAGATTCAGAGAGAGTTAAAAATTCAAACGAATGAGAATCTTGTAAAAGAAATTCCTGCTAGACCTAGCAGATTGCAACTTAAAAAAATGCAATCAAACGAATTAGAGAATGTCAATAAACCAGAGGAAAACAATGTAAATATTTACACGGAAAATCGTGTAAATAAAGACACTATTTTTCAAGAGTTTATTGACAATTTTGAATTATGCACCAAGGATCTCTTCTTTATACTACCTAATTATAAAGCAACTTTAGAAAGATCAAAACTAAAAGAGTTGTATAAGTATGAAGAGATACCTCTTGATATTTTAGAAAAATACAGTATCTTATTTGAAAAGTCAGTATTACCATTATACGAAAAGTTACAAATCCAAAGAGAGTTAACAATGAATTTAGACGAAGAATTAGAATCTTTAGCAAATCAAACTTCTGGTCAAGAAGAAAATCCTGAAGCAATGATGAAACAACAGATTTTTGAATTACTTGAGAATAGACCAGATGCCCCTTCTATTAACCAAATAAAGATTTGGAAAGATGAATACGGTCAATCAGGCGTTCACGTTATGGCTTTTGGTCAAGACGATGTTTATGTATATCACCATCTTACTAGAAAACAGTGGCGTACAATTAAAGATATTATGTCTAAGTTAGATCCTGAACAATCTGACGAAGTAGAAGAAAAGCTTAAAGAAAAAGTTTGTGTAGGATGTGTTTTGTATCCTAAATTAGATGCAAAATGGGTTGAGAATTGCAAAGCAGGTGTGATTGATTCTCTTTACCAAATGATTCTTTTGAATAGCGGATTTTTAACTCCACAACAAGCAATGCTTTTGACTGCACAATTATAAAATGAATTTTTTAGATAAGATTAAATCTAGTCATACTTATTATAAAATAAACTTTGGAAAACAAAGTTTTGTTTTTAGAAATCTTACAATTAAAGAAAGTAAGATTTTTATTGGGATTATGGAATCAAAAAGTATGATGCCATTAATTTTATATGAAGAGATATTTAATTTAGTTTATATAGGTAATGCATCTTATTTAAGTGAAAAAACTCCAATCGGTTATCTAATAACTATTGGTCAATTAGCATTAAAATTAAGTGCTGAAGAAAAACAAACTGACATCTTGTTTAAAATTGCAAGAGTCAGAAAAAAGAATAATTTAAGTACTGTCTATGAGCATATGCGTTCTGTAATTATTAGTGTTTTTAAAGCATACAAATTATCTGAAATTGAATCTATGACTCAAGATGAATTTGTTGAATTATTTGTTGTTGCTGAAAATGTTATGACTAAAACAACTGCTAATTTTAAACGATTAGATCTGAAAGCTTTATATGACTCAGTAAATGCGCCGCTTAAAAAAGAAGATGCAAAAGAAGTAGTACATAATAATATTGATGTAAGTTCGGTAGCCTCGGATATGTCTACTTTAGAAAATTCAGTAGGGCATTGGGAAAAACAAGAAGCTGAAGAAAAATATAGAAAAGAACGTGAAGAAGAATTAAAATTAAAAATGCTTAGAGAGTTAGACGCTAGACATAAACGGGGTAGATAATGCAACAAGCCGAAGGACGTGGTAGAGGTTACTTTACCGCAGAAGGTACACCTCCTGAAAATAGCTTTTTATTTGAATTTCTTGCTGAAAATTCAGTGTATGTAGCTGGTTATTTTGGAGCTAAAAAACTTTCTGAATATAATTTAGGTCAAGGAAAAAATACTGCGTATGATTTGGTTCAAAAACAAATCCGCAATACTTTCAATACTTTACCTTTTACTTTTGGAGTGCTTAATACTTTCCGTATTCCTGAATTTATGTCTCCTTACATGTCTACAAGGGGTCTAGGTCTTACAGTAGAAGATAGTGTAGACAGTGCTAATAAAGGTAGAATTGGTCAGTACACTTTTCAACAAAAGCATTTTTCTAATAATGAAACAAAAGTTGCTTTACGTGAAATCTTAGGAAAAGATGCTTATTCTAAATTGGCTAATAAGATAGACATACCAACTGTTGATATTAATCATGATTTGAGATATGAACAAGCATTAGATGAGACTGGTAGAGGTAAATTATTCTTGCGTTCTTTTAATGCGCAAAAAGAATTAATACATCAAGAGTTAATATCTGACGAAGTAATGTTAATGTTTCGTGGTTATAATGCTGATGCCTATGATATTTTAACTTCTGCTGATGTTGAACAAAAACCAAATCCTGCAAACGTTGCAGTACAACAAGGCTTGGAAATACCAAGTAAGTTACCTGAAAAAGAAGGCGCACTAAATAAAATATTTGCTGAAGTGAATGAACATGGAAGAGTTACTAGCGCTGCTAAATTCTCTTTAATTCCATCAGTAGGTGGTTCTTTAGAGAATTTATCTGATTTAAAAAGACGCACTGCATACCTTACCTCTTATTTAAATTTTGGTTTTAATAGATTTAATCGTTTACTATCTGCAACTGCAGACCAAGTACCTGTTTTAGGCGACTTTATAGGTAAAGTCGCAGATAAATTACATTTAAATTTAAGAACGACTCCAGGTCCCGCATATAAACAATTTTTTTCTTTAGGTGCTAAAGCCACAGCTATCTCTGCTGCTTATTTAGGATTAGAAACCGTAGATCATTATAGAAGAAAATTTGAAACACCTGGTCATTTAGCTATAAGTGGTGCTTTGGCTTTTGGCGCAAGTAAATTATATAGTTCAGTAAGTGATTCTGCAACTAGAAAATTTAAACCATTACAAGTTGGTATTGCTGCGTTTGGTATGCAAATGTTGCCTGGTTTCAGTGAAGGGCTAGTACCTGGGATTGCTACTATGGCTACTTCTTTAGATGTTGGAAGAAGTTACTTAGGTATAGGCACAGGTATGAGTTTTTATAGAAGAGGAATTGAAGGTCTACTTCCTGGATTTACTGATCCTTCAATTGGCGTAGGTGTTGGGTTGGCAGCAGTTGGGTTGGCTTATTCAAATGTTCTTAGAGATAGATTATTAGATGAAAAGTCCAAACCTATTTTGCCTAAAAAGTTTTTAAATAGATATGGTTTTATGCAAGTTCCAGATCTTACTACTGGCACTATGATAGATATGTATCGAAATAAAAAAGGACTTATTATTGGAGGAGACAAAGCCACAGAACATTTTAATCTATTAAAAGAAATCTTTTTTGAAACTGATTCTGAATTATTTGAAAAGTACAATCCTTTATTTGGTTCTTCATTTCAAAACCAAGATAAGATAGAAGGACTTTCTGATATACAAGCAAAGATTAGAGAATCTAATCAAAAAATCAGATTATTGAACGAAGCAATAATCAAAACAAAACCAGAAGATGTAGAAAGACAACTTCAACTTCATTTAGAGCTTGATGTATTGAATAAACAAAAAGAAGAAGTTTTAAAAAACTCTTCTGTTTTTAAAAGATATTCTGAACTTTTAAATGAAAAAGTTGGTACCTTTAGTACTGTTGAAAAAGGAAATGATCAAAAAGAAAAATTGCTAAAGAACTTTTTTAACATTTTAGAGAAAGAATTTTTTAGTAAAGATGATGATATTACAGCAAGATCAAGAAGATTAGATTTTGACAATGAAATCCATAATTTAATAAAAACCAGAGTTTATGAAAGTGAAAATACAAGAAACTTTTTAAATTATTCTTTGTTAAATAGAGTTGAAACTATAAAAGCATCTTACAAAAATAGTCATAATATTTTTGCGCCTTTATTAGAACGAATAGAAATCTTTGGTACTGAATTTTATCATGCTATGCAAGGTGCAACTATGCAAGGTGATGAATTTGATACACTTGCAAGATCTATTGATTATACTCCATTTTTCAGAAGGCTTGGTACTGTTTTTGCTGGTGGTTTTTTAATTCATTCTGTATTATCTGGCAATCTTTTAGGTACTATGGAAAACCCAGGTGAATTAAAAGAAATATATAGCGGCAATAAATTTGTTGATGTTAGAAAAGGAAGATTTTGGGAAGGTGGTGGTTTACCTTATGAAGGTTCTGATGTTTTGTATTCAAGACCTCATGCATATCATCTATTAATGACAAGAGCAGAAGAAAAATCTGTTTGGGGAGAAGAAGACGAACAATATAATCCTATTTCTAAATGGTTTTTGAAAAACTTTACATATCATCTTGAAGAGAAACATTTTTATGACAGACCTTATCCTATCACTGGTGTGGCTTTTGAAAATGTTCCAGTCTTAGGATCTCTCTTAGCGCATACTGTCGGTAGATTGATCAAACCTGCAAAAATAATGCATGCTAATGAATACATGCGTGTAAACGATAATAATCAATTAGAATATTATTATCCTCCCGAAGTGGGTACTACTAGAGAAGTAGGTCAGACAACTCCAAATGGGCCACCAATATCTCCTTATGATGGAAGATTACTTGCTGGTAAGATGCAGTATCAATTTAGAGAACTAGAAGGTTTGACTGGTTGGGTAAAGAATATGATACAGAAAACAGTAACAGGTAGAGAAATCTACGGTACTGATTATCCTGTATTAGCTAGCGCAAATCAAATGGACTCTTCTATTGCTTCTTTTTGGGATAAAGATCTAGGCGGCATGATGTTTATGTCTGAAGCTCTTAGACGTTTATATCCTAGAGCTAGAAAAGAAGTAGAACAATATAATCCAATAAGCAATACCATGCCTTCATGGATGCCAGACAAATTTAGAAGAGGTGACCCATATACTAAAATACAAAACGCCTATGCAAGATTGCCTGGTAAAGGATTTGAAGCAGTATTTCCCGTGTTAGAAGGTTTTGAACCAGAAGATTATCCGGATATTTTTAAATACAAAATATTAGCAGATGTCGATCCTACCTCTCGAGAAGTAGTTAAACTACGAAACCAATTATATGAAAGAAGAGCTGCAGGAGTTACCAGTGAATATGAAAATAAAATGATGGATGTAGTTGCTGAATCTCATGCTAAAGTAATAGGTATGCAAGAATTTAAAGGTTACGAAAATCAAATTAAAATTCCTGGTGTTTCAGATTTAACTCAAACTGGCTATTATCAATTAAAAGAAGGTATTAGAACTATTGCGCAACCTATTGAATCTGTTGTCCCTTTTGGGTTTAGACCTGCACAAAAATTACTTGGTGGTGAAAGAGATGCGATTGATCAATATGAGTATGAAAGATTATATGGTACTCAATTGGCTTTCTGGGATAAGCCAATTAGAGACTGGGTTAGACCAGCATTTTATTCTGGATTAAATGCTTTAGGTTGGGAAGGTAAACCAAGTTATGTACAAGATAGAGAAGCTTTATCTAAACAATACGATCAATTGAATTTTTATAAATTCATGAATCTTTCTCAACAAGCAGGTAGCATGTATGAGAAAAAGCAGATGATGGCGCAAGCAGCAAAAACACGTACTGGTGTAAATCCTTATGGTGATCCCTTAAGTATTTATATGTCTTTACCTAGTGAAGAAAAGAAATTTTTTGATGCTTTTGCTAACGCTCAAGGTTCTGAACGAGATAGAATTCTTGAAATGATTCCAGAAGATCAACAGCATCTTTATCAAGGTTTATGGAGTAACTTAGATGCTGGTATTGACCCTAGCAGCTTGATAGAAGAAAAGCCAAGATATGATGAAAGTTATTTGCAAGAACAATATTCTAATTTAGATATGGGTGACTACCCTATGCCTGAACCAGATTGGGTAGGTTGGAATAAAGAAGTTGATATTAATGATATTAAAGTTAATTATGTTTCTTCTTTAGGTTCTGAAATGAGAGATTATGATCTTTGGGATTCTCAAGTACGACGTGTAAAAAGACATCATGCTTTAACTAAAGCTCATGAATTCATGTATGAAGATTCTTTTTCAAATAGAGGGCTAGTTAATTCTTTATTAAAATATTCTAACCCTTATCAAAGATTAACTGATGAATTTTCAGTTAATACAACAAGTGATTTCCAAAATAGAACACAATTGATATATAATGATGATCGACAAAATGAAATTAATGCATTGGTTAATTCTTTTAGAAGTGGATATTAGTAATGACAAACCCAAGTTTAATTTATAACGTTTATAAAAAAGATACAGAAGAGAGACGCGCTTTTGCAAGAGATAGTTTTGATGTTTTAAAAACTATTGGAGGTGCTTCTTTTGTTTTAGGTGCGGGTTATTTAGGTTTTGCTAATGACAATCCTAATATGAAGAACGCTATACCAGGGGTTAGAAATTTAACTAATTTTATGAATTCTAGTGGTAGAAAAGAAGACAAACCTTTGCCTAGTAGAAAAATAGGTAAAGCAATTCGAGATCGTTCAATTACTGATTATCAAGCTAGAACTGCATTGGCTAAAGAAAAAGCAAAAGAAGTAACTTTAAATCTTTTTGATGAAATGTCTACCGTAAATGCTAAAGAGAAATTAAATGAAATTTTAGCAGCTAAAGAGAATCAAAGAGTAACTCATCTATCTGTACTTTTAGATATGATAAACGATCCAGAATTAAATTTAGACGATGATAATAAAAATAAATTAATTACTAAAGTCAGAGCAGCAATTGAAGACTCTACTAAAATGAATGATGCTGATAAATCTGATATTGCAGGATTTTTAGATTCTATTAGAAGTAACAAAACACTTGAAGAAAAATATGTTAGTTTGCATCAAAAGAACTCTAATGTCGCACACTTAATTGCAACGAGTTCCAAAAGAGCAAGCAATGGCTCAAACTCTACTTTAACAAATCCTTTTGAAACTTTTAGCGCTCAAAATAATAAAAATCAAATTTACCATAGACAAAATTTAACTGCATCTAATTTACAAGATGATCAACTATGGACTATTTTTGGCGCAAAAAGTAATGAAGTAAAAACAACTGTTTTAAATAGATTTAATAAAATTAATGATCACCTTAGACTTGGTAACAATAACCAAAATTTTAATGTTACTTTTGACATTATAAAAGAAGCTCATGAAGATGCTTATGGTGTTTATGCTAGAATCAATTCTACACATAGTAGATCATCAAAACAACCTTTAATCGTTCCTTTAATGACAGCTCAAGGGAAGGATGGTAAATATGTTAGATTATCTTCAGATTATTCAAATGCAAAAGTTGTACATAATCATTATTTTGACGCATCTGATTTTACTCAAATAAATACAGGTGCTAATCTTGCTGAAAAACAGCAAATAGCTAGAGATATTTTTGCAAAGAAAATGCCACAATCTTCTTTTGAAGATTTTGCAATCAATTTATTAAGAAGTTATTCTGCAGAAGATTTACATTATATGAATCAAGCAGAAAGAAATTCTTTTATGGAAGTACTTTCTGGGTTGACTCAATATTATCCTACACATGGACAAATGAATTTTGGATATACTGGGATGCATCAAAAGCATGGTATTCAAATGATGTCTAATACTGCTTATTTCTTTAACAGAACTGCTCCAGGTGTAGGAGGTGGTAAATTCCCTGTAGATTTGAATGAATTAGTGTCTTTAAATATTGGTATTTTTGGTCCTTCTCAAGGTCAAGCTGGTACTATTAGAAAAGAATTAAAGAGTACTAATTTTGAACAACAAGCTGTTGTAATTGACCCAAATGTTTTGTTAGGAAAAACTGGTGCTTCTAATGCGGTAATACCTTTTAATATTGCTAGAACTCATGGCGTTAAAGATCAATCTTTGCTACCAGGTTCTGCTCGTATTGCGCAGTTATTTGGGAAACAAGAAGCAATGATTGGTTTTTTGCCTCAAAATAAAACTTTTAAATCTTTTGATGAGATGCAAAAATACATAGGTACTCATTCTTTTGGTAGAACTGGTTCTGTTAAAACAGTTGGTACTTCTGGAAAAGATTTACTTGTTGTAGGTAAGGAATTTGAAGGTCTACCCTTAGTCGGTAGCAACACTGGTGTAATTATAGATTTTAATGAAAAGAAAAAAGGACAAAGACTTGGGTTAGCGGATGCTATGCAATATAGAGGTGGTAAACATTTAATAGCTGAACCTGTTCAAAAATCTTTTCAATATACGCATGGCATGACTAATTTGAGTCTATATGAATCTGATGTATTTCAGAAAATATTAGCAGGAGAAGAAGTTAGTTTATTTGGTGAAGAATTGGAATCTTTCTTTAAAACGTACGGAGATAAAGATGGTAGTTTAGTTTTAGGTTTTAAAGATAACATGCCTACTGTAATTAAAAAACAGAAAGGAATGATGGGGCTACGTTTAAAAGCGAATTCAAATATAAATACTGATAAAGGCGGACTTTTTAGTATTGTTGGAGAAATATATGGTAGTCATGAAGGTAAAATATTCTCAGAAGCTGTAAAAGGTGTCTTTTTTGGCGATGAACAAATTCTTGATGTTGGTGGTATGAAAAACGTAATAGCTCAAGCTTTAACAAAGAAAGATCCTGTTACTGGAAAATTCATAAATAAAGAAGCTGCTATGAGCGAAGCAACTCAATTTTTAGAACAAACATATTTAAAAACTTTTGGTGGAAAAATAGAGAATACAATGATTGCGGGGATGGATGTTGTGACTAAAGGTCCTCAATTCATTTCTTCTCTTTTATATGGTTCATTAAAAATGCTTGGTTATGAAGATGATTTCATTGAAAATTCTGTCTTCAATATGCAAGGTAAACTTCAAGCAGCAGAAATGGATACTAAAGTAAAACAGCATGCGCCTAAGTACCAAAGGATTGTTGCTGAGAATATTATCGAAACCTTTTCATCTCTAATCGCTAATAATACAGACTTGCCTACTGCAACTGGAGGTGCAACACAACAAGTAACTCCTGAGGTTTTAGGTAATTTATTAATTCCGGCATTTCATAATTTAAAAGAACCAGCAACTGAACCTGGTAAAAAAGCTGTTGCTTTCAAAGATCAATTAAAGGGACTTCTTGCAAATACTAAACTTACTCCTGATCAACAAAAAATAGTTTATGAGACAGCTGAACGAGGGTTATTTATTGGTGCAATGTCTACTTTTGCAGGTACCCAATCTACTATTAATAAAGATAGAATGGCTAGAGTTGAACCTCGTTTTGCTAATTTTGTTATGGGAAATTTAATGGGTATGTTTCAGATGTCTGAAGACGAAGCAGCTCAATATATGGCTGAATTATTTTCTAAACAATCTGGAGTTGCTGAAAAAGCTCAAGCAATGACTCCGTTATTATTGATGGGACAATCTTTTAATCCTAAAATGGATGCAGCTGGGTTAAAACATTCAATAGATGATTTTGTAGGCCAAGGTTATTTATTTAAAGCAGATGATGAATTTATTAAAAACTTTTTAAGAGCAAACGTAGACGTTGACTCAGCTACTGCTATGAGTCAATTTTTAAAACAACAACAAGAAGCAAATCCAGAAGCAATGGGATTTGTAATGGATATTCAGAAAATGTTTCTTAGAGGCGTTGAAGGTAATGAAAATGTAAATACTGCTGCCTATAGTTCTTTTTTAAATGCTATTGGTTCGGATAAAACTGAAATCATTGTACCTTTAAGTAATGTTTTAGATATTGTTTCTGGTGTTGAAATTAAAACAGATCAAAAAGATTTAAAAATTGAATCTGAATTATACAGAAAGGTAAATGATATCTTTGCTTTTATAAGAGAATCTGCGATATCTACTAATGAAGCTGATCAAACTGGTAAGATAAATCAAGCAATGTATCATGTAAATCAACTTCAAAAGATGGTAGGTGCTGCAAATAGACAAATCCTTTCTGGTAGAATGTCTGGTTCTGCAACTATTGAAGGTAAAGGTATTCGTTTAGGAGATCCTAATAAAGATCAAGTAACTAGATTTGTAAATGATGATTTGGAGAATACTAAAATTCTCCAAAAAATGAATGCAGCATTTATTGAAGCTAATGGTTATAATATGTACATTGATACTCAAGCGTTTATGTATGCTGCAAAAACATTTAATGAACAAGAACCTGGTGAGAAAAGAGAATTATTTAAGAAATTTTTACTTGGAATGGAAGAGCATGCACTTGAAATTAAAAACGGTCAAATGAATATAGTTGATACACTAACAGCAGGAACTTTTAAGCCAGAGGGTATAACTGGTATTGAATTTCGTAATCCTCAATTAGGTATGTCTCACATAGGATTAAATGTTGGTATGTTTAAATATGTTGGAGAGAATTTGCCTGAATCTCATTTAGCAGATGTAATTAACTATAGCGGTCGAGGTCAAATCTTTTTAAAATCACTTGAAACGTTTATGGGGAATCAAGATTTTAGAGAAAAAATAATAGCAAATGGTGGGAACTCTTTCTTAGATTTTATTGATCAAAATATGAAGTCTGCTGCAGATCGAGGAGATCCGTTATCTTTTTTAAATTTTAAAACTTTAAATATTTTAAATCAGTTGAATAAAAAAACATCTATTTTTAAAGATCAAAAATATGACTTTATGCAAACTAAAGAAGAGTATCTTCAATCAAAATCTCAAAGAATAAATCAAAACATTTCTGAACTTCAAAGACGTATTGGCGAAAAACAAAAATTATATTTAACAAAAACAAAGCCAATAGAAAATATATTATCAACCGAAACTATTGGAAGATTTGAGTCGCTTAATGAAAGAATCGCTAAAAAAATCTTTTTCCAAGATAATATAAAAGCAAGGCTTGAGAGATTAAAAACAGCGTCTGATACTAAAACTACTTTCATACAGCAGTTAACTCAGCAAAAAGATGCAATGGTTACTGGCAATAATGCAGCATTTATTTATACAAGAAAAAATGCTCAAGGACAAGATGAAATAGTTGATCGTCTAGGTAAGGGCTTTATGAATTATTATAAGCAAAAATCTGAACGAATTAAAAATATGACTGGCAAAGAGAGAACAAGGCTTTCTGCAAGTAGAATGTTATCTCGAGATCTTCGTTTTGCAATTAATAATTTAATTCCTGATGCTACAATTAGTGAAGGAAATACTTATTTCCAAGGTGATTATGAAGTAGATGATCTTGGGAATACAAATGTAATTAGAAGTGTATCTAAAAAAGACGGAGCTTTAAATGAGTTAATTAAAGCTAAAAAGATTTTCAAAGGAAAAAGCAACAGTTCAAAAACAATTAATCGTCAAACTCTTTCTTACACCGAAGCTACAATTGCCAATTTAGAACAATTAGATTTAGAATCCAATCAATTAAAATTACTCATTACTCAAAGTAAAAAAAGTCAATCTAGACTTAAACAACTAAAAAAACAAAGAGAATTTCAGCAAGGCATCATTAACCGTTTTGGTGGAAAAATTGAGGAAATAACGGAAAAAAAACCTGCTTATTACCCTGAGGGTTCAGGAAAAAATGCAGGAAAACAAATGTTTTCTGAGAGAACCGGTGAGGCTATATACAAAACTGAAACAATAAAAAAGAAAACTGTAGATATCTTTCATCCTGACTTTTTAAGTGCAAATCCAGAAGTTGTCAAAGATAAAGATCTATTTGCAGCTTATAAAGAACATCGAATTAGTCAATTTAATTTAGCTTTACAAGATGTAGATACTGTAGCTTTAATGTCTTCAGAAGAAGCAGATTTTTTCTTTAAAAATAAAACCGCTAAGTTAAATATGTTTGATTTTCTAACTGAGTTAGACACATCAAAAATAGATAAAGATGAATTAGATAAACTTCCGGTTGATCAAAGAGGGCAAGCTAGACTGTCTAAGAAATTTGAAGGGTTTGTAGATCAGTTAGATGTAGAGACTCAAAAACTTTTTTACGAACATGATGGTAATGATTTTGTAAAAGATGAGTCTGGTAAAAAAATAAAAAAGATAATTTTTTTTGATGATCAAGTAAAAGAAGTAACAAGAAAAAATGCTTCTGGTAAAGAATATAAAAAGGAATACTCTGGTTTTGATTACATTAAATATAACATTGAAAATCTTGACGAAGATGGTGCATTAATAAAGTATCCCGATCCTAAAGATTCTAATAAATCTATTAACAAATATATATCTAGTCATAATAAAGAATTTTCTGCAAATAGCAAAGTTCTTTATTCTTTTATGAAAGACTATATAGCTAGAGTTCATGAATCTGGATTAGGACCGGCTATAGATTTAGACAGCAACCCTGTTTATAAAGCTTTTTTTAGAATCTTTAATTTTACAAAGATGAATGAAAAATTAGATGCGCTAGATAAAAATATATACGGAATTGAAAAAGCGTATTCGT